>ERZ1035014.83-NODE-83-length-49296-cov-7.208546_pt1 | contig 49296 bp, 73 predicted proteins | sample MGYA00520620_ERZ1035014 | MGnify/ENA primary metagenome ERZ1035014 (study PRJEB33766, sample SAMN09781744) | gut metagenome | biome: gut microbiome | host: Homo sapiens | place: Madagascar | study: EMG produced TPA metagenomics assembly of the PRJNA485056 data set...
TCTCCGCCTGGGTGTCGGCCTTTTTGGGCAGGTCGATGAGCTCCCAGGAAAAGGCCGTGCCGTCGTAGTGAAGCTCCGGGGCCTTGCCCTCCGGGACCTCCCCGGCGTACTCCGGAATGGCCTCCACCAGATAGCCGGTCTCTAGGAGCTCCGCCTCCGTCTTCCCCAGGCCGTAAACCGGGTCGAAGGGCATGTAGTGGGTGAAAGTGATTCTGCCGTTTTCCGTTCGAATGTAGATCATAGTTTCTCCTTTAATCGCCGCTCAGGACTTTGTAGCCGATGATGGGGCCGTTGACCGAATAAAGATACCCGCCGTTGGACCAGAACGCGACCCCGTTTTCATTGGCCCAGAACAAATCGGAAGCGTATTTTACCGCCTTGCCATCCGGGTCCACCAGCCAGAAGCCTTTTCCGCCGAAGCCGCATAGGTAGGTCTTGGCGGCAATCGTTGCCGCCGCCATGAAATACCGTGGGGAGACGGCAGGCTGAAACGCTGTGTCCTTGGTCCCGCCCGAAGCACTGTAACGCGATAATTTATTGGTGCTGTAGTCGTAAAAGGTGTACAGATATCCGTCGTGAAAGGCGGAATAGCAGTGTTCATCGGGATACAGTGTTGAAACGCCTGTGTTCGAATACCAAACGATTGAACCGGTCGCGCTCAGCTTGACGAGATTCGTGAATGAATAGGTTCCCGTTGTTTTAACGCGCAGATAGAGAATTTTCGTCGCAGAGCTATCCGCACTTTCCCCACAAAGGTCGTCAATGCCGTCTACGATATCCCCATCCACCTTCGTGATAGTTGAGGAACTGATATACGTTCCCGAAAGCGTGTAGCGGAATAGCTCGTTTTCGTAATCTGACGGATAGGACGTGGTTACTCTATAAATCGTTCCATACGCCATAAACACCTTGTAATCGGACCCTAGGGTCAGTATCTCGGTAAAGGTCCCGGACGGGGTGATTCGGACAGCGGAATAGGCGCTGCGATCCGTTGTTTTGGTGACAACGGCATAGAGGTTCCCATCGCTGTCAAACCCCAGAATCTTCCGCATTGCCCACTGCTGGGAAATGGTAGCTACGGTTTCGCCGGATGTCTTTTGGATGCTGACATCTCCCAGGGTGACGGTGTCTCCCACAACATACTGGAAGGTATAAACCAGAGTTCCCGAGGGGTTGATTACGGAATTGCCCGCCAGGCTCCCGGTCCCGAGGTAGTTGACGCTTTGGTAGGTGAGATTCTCGTTGTACACCGCCTCCACCTTCCCGGCGGCGATTACATCCCCTTCGCCGTATCCGCCGCCGGCCTTAAAATTTACCGTCTTCCCCGTGGTGTCGATGATGCAGCTGACCAAGGCTCCCGATACGAAAAGCCCCGTTTTCGCCGTTTTGCCGTCGGAGAGCTTCCCGGCGTAGGTGACGCCGTCCACCCGGAAGGTGTCTCCGGCGTTAAAGGCGGCGGTGGCCTTGAACTGGCAGGAAAGCACTCCCGTTGCGCCGTTCAAGCCCGTCAGAGCGTGGAACCGCCCCGGCGCCGATCGGCTGTGGGTCAGGGTGTGGACCCCGTCCGAAGCAAAGGCGCTTGCAATCCGGGATTCCAGATTGTTGAAATTGGCGGCGTTGAGGGAATCGCCTTCGGCGCTGACCAATCCCTCCTCCCGGGTCACGTCGTAAACATCGGCGGTGCCCGTTGCCGTCAGCTTCCGCCGCCCCGGGTACTGGACGCTGCGGTCTGCCCAGGTCTTTTTTGTAAATGGCATGGTATCACTCCTATCAAATCAGTCCCCATTCGCCTGCCTGCACCTCGCCGGAATAGGTGTACAGCTGAAGCAGATAGGTGAGGGTCTCGTCCACGGCCAACAGCATCTTTTCCATGTTGTTGGCGTCGGTCCAGGTAAGGCTGTCCATGGTCTCCGGCAAGGGCAGGGAGGCAGTATGCGCCCCCAGCGCATTCCGGACGGCTTTCAGGCTTGCAAGATACCGGGAGAGCTTTCCGCTGTCCGGAATCTCCCCGGAGACCCAGACCTGCCGCACCGCCTCCACGGTGTAGCCGTACCGGGCAAGGCGGCTTTTCAGGTAGGCGATGGCGTCCTCTACCCGGGAAAAATCGGTGTAGTTGTAGCTACCCTTCATTCCCGCTGTCCACTCCGCCTGTTCCGCTTCGGTCATTGCCGCCCAGCCCTTTGCCCGGAGCACCTTCCAGCGGTTAACGTCGGCAGCCGTCCGATCCGTGACCAGATGCAGCCCGTAATACAAGGTCATGGAGTAGGAAGCAGAGGTGCCCAGGGCGTTGACGGCGGTAATCTCCACCTGATAGATCTCCGTGCTGCTGCGCTGGGCCACGGCCTGCCATGCGTCGCCTGCCTGGGTCCAGGTAACGCTTTCCCCGTTGACCGTCCCGGAGACGTAGAGAATGTTCCCCGGGAGGTACACATCCAGCGTCCGGGTCATGCAATCACCACGGAGATCAGCATGGTAGCCCCGGCGTCAACGGGGTTAGGCGTCACCGCTGCACTCTGGATCACCGGCACGGAGGTATCTAAGGTCACGGTTCGGGTGACACTGCTGGATTTTCCGGCGGCGTCGGTGGCCGTCACGACGATGGTGTTGCTGCCGTTGGCAAGGGTCAGGGCTTTGGTAAAGCTGCCGTCTGCACTGACCGTGGCAGTGCCCTTGTCCACGCCGTTTAAGCTCACCCTGACCGTCACCGGGCTGCTGGTGGCGTCGTTGGTGGTGCCCCGAACCGTCAGGCTTGCCGAGTTGGTAATGAGCCCGGCTTCCGGAGCCGTTACGTTGAGAGTGGGCGGCACCGTGTCCACGGTGTAGGAGGTGGTCTTCTGGGCGGCTGCGTTTCCGTCGTGGTCGCTGACGTCGATGGTCACGGTGTGGGAGCCGTCCGACAAGGCGGCAGCCGGGGTATAGGTGACGCTGTAGCCGCCGGTGACAGCGGTTTTTGCAAGGGTGGAAGCAGCTGCGGAAACACCGTCCTGCTTCACCGCAAGAGTGTCCAGATCCACCCCGGAGCCGCCGGTTTCGTCAATGACCGTGAAGACCACCGGCTGCTTGCTGTTGGTGACGTAAGCGCCAGAGCTGGGGGACAGGATGGTGATGACCGGAGCCACCTTCTCCCTGACCACCAGCTTTAAGCCGTCCAGCGTGGCCGCCGAGGCCGTCCCGGTGGTGCCTGCGTCGTTGGTGGCTTCCACTTCGATGTCGTAGCAGCCTCCGGGCAGGTTGTATGACGTGACTCCGGGGGCCGTGATGGATGCTTCCCACTTCTTCGTGGAGCTGTTGTAGGTCAGATTGTGCCAGGTTCCGTTGACCTTGGCGCGAACGGTTTTGATTGCCATTGATTACTCCTCTCCGCAGTAGCCCTCGCCGCTGTAACGGGTTTCCGGCTTTAAGATTACCGAAATTTCCGTGACCGAGAGCGACAGGACAAAGCGTGTGTTGATGGGAACGGGGTTGGGAGATGCCGCCGCAGCCGTGACCGCCGGACAGAGGACCGAAACGGTGACTTCTGTGCTCATGACAGCACCTCACAGTTAACCGCCACGGTGTTGGAGAGCTTCAATTCCATTTTTAAGAGGTTTCCTGTCTCCGTGGTGCCCCATGGGGTGGGCACGGTCACGCAGCCGCCCAGCCGCTCTCCGGCCCAGACAAAGGTTGTGCGGTTGGTGGTTCGGCGCTGGTAGTAGTCGTAGACCCTCTGAGCCGCCGCCTGCCCGATGTCCGGGGAGATCAGGGTGGCTTCCTCCACTGTGACCACGTTTTTCTTGTCCGTTGCGGTCACGTCGGGATTTTGGACGGTGTACACCGTTTTTGTGTCGGCGTACCTCTGCCCGTTTATCTCCACGCCGCCGTCTGCCGAGGCGGTGTAGCTGTGAGCCGTCACCCGGACCTCGGTGACGATGGCGGCAGTTTCCGCTGTGGCTCCCAGATAGACCCGGTTCTGGCTGATGACCTCCGGCACGGTGCCCAGGGACAAGACCCGGATGCCGTTGGTCCCGTCAGTAGAGACGCAAACGCCCCAGGCAAACAGCACCTGCTGGATGGCTTCCCGGCGGGTACAGGGCTGGAGAATGCCGGTCAGGGCGGCGTCCTCTGCTTCGATGGTCAAAGTAAAATCTCCGCCGATAATCTCCCCTAAGAGCTTCTTGGCCGAGTAGGACGTGTACACGCCGCCGGGGAAGTTGTCCCCGCCCAGCACTCCCAGCGCATCACTGCAGGAAATTTGGTAGATATTTTTCGACGACCGCTTGGATGTGTCAATGTAGTATACGCCGATGAGATTTCCGTCGTTCCGCACCTCTACCGGCTGCTTTAACTGGAACATATACTCGACATTTCGACGGCTTTCCAGCGTCCACGTCAGAGAGGACACCGGCAGCTCGGCGGCGATGGGGTGCATCTGATTGGTCACAGAGCCGTCCCAGATTTCCGACATTCCGAAGGATCGGTAGGTGCCGAAGATGATCCGCTCCACCTTGGCGTATCGCCCGGGGAGGCTGGTGCGCTTTAAGGTGACGACGATCCGGGTGTAGCCGATGACCTTTTTCTCGCAGTAGTAAGATGCGTTGTCCGGGGAAAAGTCTTCGCTGGCCTTTATGGTGTCCTGCCGGTACCAGTCGATGTGGATGCGGTCGCAGAATTCACCGGTTCCGGTGTCAAAGAGGATGGTGATCCCCAGAGACGCAAACGCCGCATTGAAAGAGATATCGATGACCGGCGGGTCTGCAAAGGTGCCGTCCGCCCCGCTGATGGTTGAGGACCAGAAGGCAGGCTGTTGCTTGTCTGAAGCAATGTGCTGCCCGTCAAGCCCCCAGTATCCGAACTCCAGAGTAGCCGTCGGGGAGACGGACACCCCCGCCGGCAGCAGGGAAGGCTCAGAAAAGGCAGAAGCCGAATCCGTTGTCACCGCTGCCGCTTCCTCTGCCCCGGGAGCCACGTCCTTGTATAGGATGGTGGTCTTGCTCACGGCGTCACCTGCGCTTCCATGGGGATGAAGTTTACGGAAATCTCGTCCCAGTAGTTTTTGGAGCCGGTGGAGGTCCGGAGCTTCCGCTTGCCTTTGGTGTAGTACGCCTCATAGGTAATGCTGCTCTGACCGTCCGCCGCTTCCAGCTGGACGGAATCGTCCACCGAGTGGGCGACCAGGTAGTCCCAGAGGGCGTCAAAGTCCTCGTTGCTCTTGCCGTTGAAAAAGGTGACGGTGTGGCCGATGTAGGTACCGATGATGTCCCGCACCATCCGCCCCGACATGACCCGCCCGGCGTTTTTTCCGTCCAGCACCTCGAAGCTTTCCTCCAGGTCGGAAATGGCTACGGTCACGTCGAAGGCAACGCCGTTGATCTTTACATAGTTCATCTTACACCTCCGTCAGGCTGACGCCGATGCGCCGCTGCTCCGATTTGTTCAGCCGGAAAATGAGCTTTGCAAACTGAACGCCGTCCACTTCCATGATGGCCTCCTGGTCAGTTCCACGGCTCCCGTACTGTGCCATGACCTCCGCCAAAGCCTGCTTGATGGTCTCCAAAGGCGCTTCGATGTTGGTGCCCTGCTTCTGGTCGCCTAAAACCGCCATAAATTCCCGGTTGGGGGGGATGACCGCGCCTTGGGCAAGGCGAGGAATTTCCACTCGGCTGATGGAGGGAATGCTGATACCCATGCTCTTGCCGCCGATGAGAGGAACCCAGTTGGGCACGTCGAAGCTGATTTTGTTCATCTGGGAGATCAGCCAGTTCAGGCCGTCGATGATGGCGTTGATAGCTCCTTCCAGCAGCGAAACGATGCCGTTCCAGATTCCCGCAAAGATGTCTTTCACACCGTCCCACGCCTTTTTCCAGTCACCGGAGAAAACGCCGGAAATGAAATTGGTAATGCCGCTCATGATTTGTTTAAACGCATCTAGCAGCGGCTGGAAGTTCTTCTTGATCCCGCCCAGCAGACCGTCCATGAGGTACTTGCCCTGTTCCGCCATGACGGTGGAGGGCGAGTGGATTCCGAAGACGTTTTTGAATCCGTCTATGAAGGGCTGGAAGATGTGGTCCTTGATCCATGTGCCGATGTCTTTTATCACGTTCCAGATACCGTCCAGAAGTCCTTGCAGCGTGAATTCGCCGTCCTCATAGGCCGTTTCATGCCACCAGTTAACGACTTCCGCCCACGCATCCTTTATCAGGCCCCACAGAAACGCTGTGAGCGCACCGAATGCTGCGCCGATGGCCCGGAAGGTGGATTCTGCCACACCTGCCCAGTTCACGCTGACAAGGAAGGTCTTGACCTGCTGCCCGATCTGCTGCCAGTCGATGGATGCCAGGGTGTCATAGGCAGAATCCATGAACCCGATCACCAGATTGCTTGCCGATTCCGCCAGCTGTGCCATGTCCAGATTCAGCAGGAATCCCGCCAGCGTCTCGATGCCGATCTTGAACCCGGCAAAGAGCAGCTGCCCGACGGCATTCCAATCGATGTTTGAAATGGCGTTGTTGAACAGGTTCGCAAGGCTGGAGCCCAGGTTCTGCCAGTCGATGGAGTAGATGTAGCTGACCAGGAACTGCACCGCCAGATTCAGCCCGGAGCCCAGCGCAGCGCCCAGAGTGGTCCAGTCGATATTGTTTACCATATCATTGAACGCCTGGCCTAAGTCTGCCCCCAGCTGCTTCACCTTGTCCAGCACGCCGGGGAAGGTGAACATTTCCAGGAGGTTTTGGGCAAAGGTGTTGACGCCTGCGGCAAAGGCATCCAGCCCCGCTTTCAGCTTCGGCATGCCGTTGTTCAGGAAGTTGTCCAGAAAGGCGCTGAACGCCGCACCCCAGGAGGAAAAGGCGGTGTCGTCCATTTGGGCATCGAAGGTCGGAGCCATTGCATCCGTGGTGCCGCTTCCGGAGGAGGAGCTGGTGGAAAGCTGGTTGATCTCGTCAAAGGACGCCATGGATTTCTGGGCCTTGTCCGCTGCGCTTCCGGCTTTTTCGGTGGCTTTTGCCTGGGCGTTCAGAGCCTTGGCGTTGGCCTGGGCCTGTTTGCCCGTCGTTCCGAAAAGTGCCGCCGTGAACTGGGAAACGGCAGTGATGGCTCGTGCCAGAATGTTCAGCAGAGAAGTCAGGGCCGGAACTACGGCGTCATAGATAGGCTGAAAAGCCGTCAGCAAGGCTCCCCGTACCTGCCCCACGGCAGCAGTGAAAGCCGTGTTCAGGGAAAGATACTTTCCCACCTGCTCCTTGACCAGCCCTAGGCCCTTGTAAATGACGCTGAACACCAGAGCGCTTTTGATGGTGCTTCCCAGCCGCTTAAACTTCCCGCTGAGGGAGCCGGACAGCTTGGAAAACACGTTGAGTTTTTTGGCGGCGTTGACGATCCCGGAACCCAGGCTTTTCAGCATGGAACCGGTAGCTTTCAACGTCTGCGAGATTCCGGAACGAACGGTTTTCAGCACGGAGGAGACCTTTTCTTTGACCTGATCCCATTTGCTGGTGTCCGGTTCCGGCGGCTCCCAATTCTGATACTCTGAGAGTTCTGCGTTGATATCCTTAATGCGGTCGCTGATCTGATCGTATTCCTCATATCCTGATCCGATTCCGGCAGCCTGCATTACGGCGAGTTCTCCCCGCAGTTCACGGAGCTCCGCATTCAAAGCTACGACATGCTCGTTTGCTACAGTAGCGCTGTCACGGACTTTTTGGAGGGCCTGAGCTTCCTGGCTCATCGCCGATGCATGCTCCCGTGCTTTCTGGGCCGCCTGAGAGAGACTTTCCAGCTGCTTTTGGAGGGCTGCCTCCTGTTTTTCCAGAGGGCCTAGCATTGCTTTTTCAGCAGCCGCAGCCTCCTGTTCCTTTTTTTCCATGTGTGAACTCAGAGCTGGATTTCTTTTATCCACACCCGGTTGGGCCATCATTTCTTTTTTGTATACTTTGATGTCGCTGATGATGTTTTTTAGCTTTCGTGCGGCTTGGTCATACTCTTCATCCCCGAACCACTTACCCTGGGATTCCAGATTCTTGATTTCAGCTTTGGCAGTTTCGAGAGCCCGTTTCAGTTCATTGACCGCCTGAGACGCTTTGCCGTAGTTTTCAACAGCGTCCATAAGTCCCTGATTGTACCCGCTTCCGAGCTCGTCCCCGGCTTTTCCGGCACCGTTAAGCGCCTTCTGCAGCCCTCCCGCCGCATCGGTGGCATCATCAAGGACTTGTTTAATGCCGTTGCTGGGTGTTTTTTCTGCTGCTTTTCCCACTGCGTCGATCCGTTTTTCCAGATCTTTTAGTTCTTTTTCAGCCTGCGAATTGTCCACCAGTGCTTTGACGATAATTTCGCCATCGACTTTTCCGTCCGCCATTTATCCACCCCATTCCTTTAACAAGTCGCTTTCGGCCTGTGTATAAGCCCTAGGTAAGTCAACCAAATCTCGATTTTGGCGGTACCAGTCCCGATCGAATTTATCCAGCGTTTTTCCTTTTGCTTTCAGGCTTCGAATGCGGACAATCTGAGCGAAGGTACAATCACCAATTTCGTAATAAGCAGCAAGAAAGGACCACCAGTGCAGTGATCCTGCTCGGCAGTCCCTTCCTAAAACACGGTTTATCGGAGCGGCAATGTACGGAAAATCCTTTTTCCAGTCCACCAGATGCAGGGGCTTTCGATCCTGACGAACTTCATTCTGTCCCCCTCGCAAGAACCAAAGGCATTGCGTTACAGCGTCTTGATAATTCTCAGGAGGTAAGACGTCAAAAGTGGGATAAAATATGCTTAGGCACCCTCGCCCACGATCACGATCTGTCAGCATAGGGTCATTCAGCAGATTGAGAATATCCAGCGCAGGCCGAAAATCCCAGCGGATTGGATACTCCTGACCATCAATCAGAACACTTTTCGGAAGATCGTAGTCCGTCATTTTGGCTGCTTCCGGTATTTGGCAAGATATTCATCAAGCCGAGCATTACTGCGGCGCTGTTCTTCCGACGTGGAATCAGCCACCACGTCCATGACGGCCAGCAAAAAGTTGACCCACACGGGCAGGCCGTCGGCCATGGCATAGATGTTCATGTCGGAAAACAGTTCTGTGCAGACATCCTTGCCGAAGATAGCATTGACGTCCGCCCGCATTTCCTCATCCATGGCTCGGGAGACCTTGAAGATCTCCCGATTATCGGTGAGACTGTTTACCTGTTCCCGGTACTTCGTCTGTTTCTGATCCAGTGTATCGAATGTGTCGTAGAGCTTTTCCACGAAAAAGCTGTCAGTGGGGTTAAACGAAATCTCGCAAACCCCGTTGACAGTAAAAGTTTTAATGCCATTTGCAAAATTCACCGAAGCCATGATGTACCTCCGTTTTTCTTGTGTTTTTATGCTGCGTCAGGGGTAAAGGTCACAGCGCCGTTGGCCCCCTTAGCGACAGTGCCCAGAGTCCTGGTGCCGCCATAGGTAATCTCAGTGGCGATGTTCAGGGTGCCGCCTCCGTCGCCGCCGATGCTGGTCACGGCGATGGCGCTGGATTCGTACCGCTCTGCGAAAGACTTGGTCTCTCCGGAAACGGCGTAAAAATGGGCGATGAGCATATCCTGATTTGCAAGAGCCTGCGCATCCCGATCCTTAACCGCCAAATTCCAGAGTTTGACGGCGGCAGGATCGTCCGCATCAAGAGGGTACCCGTCATAGGTCTGGGTGGTGGTGGGCTTTTTCATGGTGGTGTAGGTGCTGCCCAATACGTCCTGTTTGCTTTCGGTGCCCCAGTCATATTCGGCGGTGGATTCCTCCACTCGCTTGCCGATGGCGCTCCATACGGGGGATTCTTTCGTGCCGGTATTCAGGTAGGCAATCATCAATTCCCGATCGATGGTCTGGCCTGCGGCAGTGTTGAAGGTGAGATCTGCCATAATTTCAACTCCTATTTGTCAAATTCGTTGTTGTAGTCCAGCCTTAAAGCGATGAGCCAATCCTCAACGCCATCTTGATAAGCGCTGTTGAGGTAGCCTGGACTCGTCCGGCTGATGGTTTTGATAATGCGATTGCCCGAAGCCATTACGGGATATGCATCAAGCTGGTATTCCTTGTCGTTCAGTTCGATCGGCTGTTTTTCCAGCCATTTCCCGAGAGTGTCAAGGAATTCCTTGATTCGGATGCGCTGCATTTCCGATTTGGGTGCAGCTCGATAAATTACATTGAACGGATACTGACAGACCTGCATGACATGACCGGTAATATCCGTTTTCTGCTTCTGGATTGCGGCACCGGAAACAGGGAAAAAGCCGATCCCGGAAGCGTCAGAAAGCGTAGAAAAAAGGATTCGATTCTGCCCTGACAATCCTGGAAACTGATTCAGCAGATCCAGTAAAACTTTGCTGACGGCATCCGATCCGTCGATGTCAATAACTGCTTTGGGTGGCATGACTATTTACCTCCAATTATTTCATTCACACCGTCAATCCAAAATTGCTCGTATTGCCGCTTGGCATGCTCAAACCACTCGGGGACGGCTTGCGGGTTAGGGTATTTCAGTGGCCGATTGGTCGCAATGAGCTTTGCACCCTTGCGAAAGCGCAGCACGTATTCACCAGGTCCAGTAGGGATTTTGCGAGGCCCCTTTCCGGTTGCGGAATCCACCATGACCTTTCCATAGTACAAGTACCGTGCATACGGTCCCGGGAACACCACTCTTTTCCCGCCGTCCTCCGTGTGAGAACGTTGCTGCAGGCTGCCCGTCTGGAGCGGCATACAGGCTTTACAGTCTTCGAGAACGCGATCGCCCAGCCACTGCTGGGCTTCTCGTACTCGTGCGTTGAACGCCTGAATATTTACAACAGCATGTATGCCGTCAGCTGAACACGAAAACTTAATAAAACTGGACATCAGCGCCCTCCGATTTCAAAATGGGGGAGAAGGCTATAAAAGCCAGCCGAGCTTATCAGGTAGATGCCGTCACGTTCTGCGTTCATGGCGTGGTATAGGCCCTCATCGTAATCATCGTCGGTTAGCGGTTCAGTGTCAGACCACGCACCGGCGAAAATGAAATCACATTCCGGGGCGAAGGTGATGTGCTGTGACGGATTGTCGCAGCGGGCATATTCCTTCGGTCCCGTGTAGCTTTTCATTCCCGCACTGGTAGAAATGCGCTTGTCTGTCGTGCAGTGAATGATGATGTCCACGATGTCGGCATTGTTGCATCCCGCAGTCGTCGCATTTTTGGATTTCGTAGTCAGCAGATCAACGTCGGAGACGACGGACGGGAACCAACGCCCGGATGCGGCGTGATAGTTAAAAACCGTTATCGTGTCGTGGTACACGGCCAACACCTCCTGCGTATAACAGATTGACACCGTTTGCATCTGGAATGCCAGACAGATACTGTGCAGCAACACTGCCGATAAGGCTTGCCTGCGTTTCCGCACTCGCTGCAGCGGCGGCATAAGCGGAGCCACTTGCACTACTTACTGAGAAGGAAATGGACTCTCTTCCGGAAGAGATAGACGCAACAGCCCCACGATAGCTTCCGTCTTCCGCTTTCCGTGCCGAAGATGCCCTCCGCTGGATATCAATCCAGTAGAGGGCTTCAGCAATGGCACAAACAGCCTTTTTAACTTTGACAGCATGAGCTTCCATGGTCGGAAACGCAAAGGTGAGACGCCCGAAGGTGATTGCATCCAGCTCGTCGCTGGCACGTTCAAGCCATTTTGGAGCCGTTTCTTCGGTTAGGACGTCGCCGAAATAGCCGGTGCTGTAAAACGCAAAGTCTGCATATGCCATATCCATGCCTCCTTAGGCTTCCTGTTCCTCGACAGTAGCATCCTGCTCGGTTTCGGCAGACCTTTTCCGCCGCTTGCTGTCCGCCTTTGCAGGTTCGACAGCAGGAATGAGTTTGACAGCTTCGTAAATGGCCGACCGATGCATCAGTTCAATGCTGGTGTCATCGGTGGCCGCTACGATGTTGCCGGATTTCAAATTGCGAAACAACATAGCGTCCTCCTCACATCAGGCCATAGTGTAGTAGGTGGTGCTGGACGCGAACTCCGTGATGGAGACAGCAGTGTACACACCGTTGGCCTCGGTGTAATACTGAGTACCGGCAGCGTAGGCAGTCGCCTTGGTGAACACGCCGGGCTTGAAGATCAGGTCAGGCATGACAACGGTGGTGCCGTAGTGGTAGAACAGCTCGACGCCGTAGGCATTGGAGAGAGGGATCTTCTCGGCGGTATACTGGTCGGCCATGATGGGCTGAGCGACAGCGCCCTCGACCATAAGCAGGTAGTTGCAGCCAGCGGGAAGGTGGACGCAGCTGTACGCGCGGACGCCGTGCCACACAAGGAATTCCTCGGCGGCGGTGTTCACATTCGCGTTGTTGGTCTGCTTGTCGAGGTCGTTACGGATCATGCCGTAATACTTCGGGGACAGAACGAGGTGCATCATGGAGCGGGGCACGCCGTCCACGAAGTCATTCTGGGTGGTTTCGCACTCCTGAATGATGGCTTCCAGTTCGTCAGAGATGGTCTTGTAGGCGGACAGGTTCAGCACAGTGGCCTTACCGGCAGCAGCGGCGAAGAACGCATTGTCCAGCTCGGCAGCCATACGCAGGATGTGGTTTGCGGAACGACGGTCCAGAACGCCGTCAACGCCGTACAGGCGGACGTCCTTCTGTTCCAGCTCCTCGACGATCTCGCGGTCGGTGTCGATGGCGACAGTGACGGGCTTTGCCTTCACGGCGTCGCCCTTGCCTGCGGTACGCGCGGTGCCGTAGTTTTTGGGGGTGGCGTTGACGAAGCGCTTGGCTTCGACAGTGCCGGAAACAGGATCACCGGACAGGTCCATGTTCTTCATGGAGCCGGAGATCAGCGCCTTCTGGACGCCCTCAATGGTCTTACCGTACAGCTCGGCAAGATATTCCTTGCCGTCGCTTTCCAGAAGGATGTTAAGTGCATTGATACGAGGCATAATTCATACTCCTTTGTTTATCAGAAAATTTTGGGCGGGGTGTACTTCTCAGAGCCGGTGCCGGGATCGCCCGTGGGTCCCATAAAAGCAGGCGCTTTTTCCTTCTGCTTTGCCGCCTTTTCTGCGGCTTCCTTTTCCTCGGCGGTCTGATACAGACCAGCGTCTTTCTGCTTGGCGGCCTTCATAAAGTCGTCAAAGCCGAAAAATGCGCCGTCCTTCCACGTCAGACCGGCGTCCGGAGACATACACTCGGACACAAGAGCCGTGCGGGCAAAGGGAGAAGTGACGCCGTACTCGTCCAGCTTCTTGGTGATCCAGTCCTTCTGATCACGCTGCGTGATTTCACGGGTGAATTTCTTCTCCGCTTCTTCCGCTTGCGTTTTATAGGTCTGGATTTCCTGCTGAATCTGCTGCGGGTCGATGCCCTCAAACTTCTTCAGCGTGGTTTCGGCAGTATCGAGGCGGGTTTTCAGACCGTCGCGCTCTGCCGTGAGGTCTGCAATGGTCTTGTCCTTAGCGGCTTTCGCGTTCTCAACATCTTTTCCGTTGAAGGCGAATACCTGCTTGACCTGGTCCTCATTCAGCCCCAGTGCGGTAAGTTCTTCGGTTTTCATAGATCCTCCTGTGTAACGGCAATAGCAGTGATTTAAGACGTTGCAGCGTCTGGCCGTTTTCGACTTTATTAGGACTGCCGATCGTCCAATTTGTGCCCCTTGCCGGAGTTGCACCGGCGATACTGAAAAGGGCATAGAAAAGCAGAGCCCTACGTTGTAAAGCTCTGCTTTATAGGTTCTTATTTACGAGCAGCTGCAATAGATTTTCTGGCATCCTCTCGTGTCCATTGCGCAATTTGAATGCGATCAGAGAGACGTTTCAAACCGGTGTTTTCGCAGAATTGGTTGTAGTCCAAATTCTGCTTTTCGAGCAGTTTTGCCGTATGCGTGTATTGTGCTTCAAGTGTAGCTTTTACGCCCGCATCTTCTGCTGCATCAATAGCAGCCCGCAAACCGATTAATTTTGTTTTGGTGCGCCGGATTCGAGATTCTTTTGCTCGCTGTTTCTGGCTGAGATCATAGGCTTTTTTGTTTGCGTCTGCGTCAAACTGTGCATACGGATTGTGACGAAGATCGCCGGGGCCGAAGCTATGTCGGCAGTTCCAGCCGCATAGCCCCTCGCCGCTTCCGTAGCCAGTGGATTCTACAAACATTGGAAGGTTCGGTGTTCTGCCAGTTCTGCTGTAAAATTTTCCTTGCCACCAAAAATGATTTCCGGGATTCTGTCCGCCATCGCCGTAACGGGCTCCGATGTGCGCAGATACGAGAATAACATCCCAGTCACGTTCTTCCATGCCCTGAACAGCCATGTTGCCGGATGCTTGAGCGACGCCTGTACGCACAGCTCGCAGCACGGCAGTTTCGATCGTGTCCGTGTGTCCCGTTGGATAATTAACTCGTACCTGCGTATCAACGATGCTGTTGACGGCCTCCTGTACAGCATGTGTGTATGATGCGGCACCGGATGTAACCTTGAAATGCGCAGTATCCAGCGCTGTTATGAGCAGCTTCTGGCTCGCCTGAGCAGTCGTGCGGGTGAAGTTGTGAATCGTGCCTACGGTACGCTGGTATGTATCTTCAAGCAAACGAATCATGCCGTCGGACTGTGCAAGATCAATGCCTGTTAGCCCATGTTCGACATAGAATTGATTGTCATATGCAGTGGCCTTGATACCAGCATCTTCAAAAATACGCTTAATCTCTGTGTCAGTTGCCAGTGTCCACCGTTTGATCTCTTTCTGTACGGCCTCCAAATGGCCGCCTGCAGCTTGATAGACCTGAAGCTGCCATGCATCCGTAGCAGTGAGGAAAAGGCCCATCCCGCCCCCTATACGCGCTATGACACGTTTAATAATATCGGCGGTAATCCACGCAATCAGGGCATCAATTTGCGGATATAGCGTTTCTACGATGTCAAGGATTTGCTGAGGTGTCAGCATGCACAGCCTCCTATTCTGCGCCGAAGAGCTGTGCTTTTTCCGCTGTTGCTGCATCGGCTTCAGCAATTAGAGCTTTTGCTTCTTCTTCGCTCATGCCCTCGAACTTGACGAAGTACATCCACTTGGGAATCCACCCTTGCATGACGTAGTATCGCCACGAATTTTTATCTTCTTCGTAGTTATACGTGATATCACCAAAGTTGAAATTGATGTTGTACTCGCCCAGCGGGGCAAGGTCATAGAGGGTGACTAGTGCATTTGCACCAGCTAAAGCCTGTGTGATGGCATCTTTTAGTGCGTCACGGTCGGCTTTGATTGTTTGGATGGTGTCACGGTCATCTGCTTCAACCTGCGTTGCAGTAATCATGCCGGTCTGGCCATCCAACACAAAGACGCCTTCACTGAATCCGCATTTTACGCCAGCCATGGATAAATCGAAATTGATGTCCTTGATGCGCTGATCCGTTAGAAGCGTTGGGACGTGCTCATGAATTGCAGAGACTTCGCCGTCGTTCAACCCCATGCCGAGGCCCTTGACAAAACGGGGTAGTTCTACATTGCGGTTTTGCGCATTCTGGATGAGCTGCTGCCCAACAAAGGTGATGTGCTTACTGTCCTCGATTTCAGCATTCTTACGGCTGACAGCGATGTCGATCGCTTTCAGTTCTGCGATAGCGTTTGCAAATACAGAAAGCCCTAGCGGTGAAGATGGATCGATATTGTTAGCTCCGGGAATGCGGTAATACCCGAATAGCGGTGTTTCAAGATTTGCGATGGTAACTTCCGGCGTCAGATGCGCCCATACATCAACCTTGCTAAGAGAAACTTCTTCACCGAGAGTGATTTCTCCCTTGGTACTGAGACGGTTTTCAAACGCTTTGTTTGTGATTTTATAAAGCCTGCCGCCATCTGCAGTGTTGCCCTCAAAACGATGATATTCCAGCCGGGTAAAGTGGCGGCTGCCTTGCACGGTATGCGCCGCAAAAATCGCACCGGTGATTTCTCCGTTGTCATCTTTGGCAGTAATGCCAAAGTTTCCGGGCATAATGAAATCCCACGTTTCACCGTTCCATTTGAGCATAACGCCGCCCAGACGTTCTGCATCAGATATGCGTCCCGGGAGACGTTTGAGCAGATCGTCGGCGAGCTTCTGCAAGTAGTCCGCTCGGGGCGAACCAGAAACAGCAATGCCGATATCCAGTGTTACCAGTTTTGCGCGGGTGTCGCTGATGTGCTTTGCCATGTTGATGGTGCCGATTTCGTCATCGACATTCAGCCAAGGCGGTTTACCAGTAGAAATACGATCCCAATTTGTCAGAGCGCTGGACATTTCCGGCGAGGAAATGAGCTCAACGCCAAAGGCTTTTGCAATATCAGTTCCGCTATGAATAAAGAGCATTTTAATCCTCCTCAGCAGGCGTACAAAAAAATTCATTTCATCACCGCCTTAAACAACCCATTTCAGTTCTCCACGCAGAGCCGTTCGGCAGAAATACCGGAGCTGATCCATGCTGTGGTCGTTTTCTTTGATGACCGCATCTTCGGCCTTTTCCTCGTCCCATGAATAGGTTTCAAATTCCTCGAATGTGCTTTTGCAGCTTTTGTGAAAATATAGGCATCCGGCGTTCAGAAATTTTGTCACGTCCTGAATACCGTTCAAAACGTCATTGTCGGCTTTCACGACCATAAATTTGCTATATTTTTGTATCGTCTCGATCATGGATGACGCAGACGGGTCGATGATGATATACTGTATCGGGTAATCCCCAATCAGGTCACACAACATCTTGTAATACGCCTCATTGTCCACACGATTGTTGCTGCCGCCCTTGTAGTACAGCTCTTTGACCATTACAGCCTTTTGCTCCGAGGGGCTGTAATCATACAGACCAGCGGCAAACGGATTAACGGTACCGTAGTCCACGGCCACATAGTAACGGTGCCGTGGATTGAGCGCCGGAACCTTTGGAACGATATGCACCGAGCGGTCGAACATGGGATAGACAAGGCCCTCGGCCTTTACCCACAAACCGAGAATGTAACGCCGGTAGAAAACGCCAGTGTACATTCCCTCGTATCGAGCCTTGATTTCGGGCGCAAGACTCAAATTGTCATCCATCGTGAAATGGAGATACAGAATATTCCGACCTTGCGCCTTTCTAATCCACTCCACATAGAACCAGTGGCCGGGATTTTCAGGGTTGCAGTTGAACCAGAACTTAGAACCGGATACACTGCAGCGGGCCATAGCCTGTTCTACGAAAGAGCGAGGCATAAGGGCTACTTCGTCAAATAACACGCCTGCGAGCGTGATGCCCTGTACGAGTGTGTAGCTTGATTCGTCTTTGCCGCCGAACAGATAATAGCTATTTGTCACACCGCCAGATGTGATAATCAGCTTGTTCTCGCTGCGGCGTTCCGTGATTGAAAATATTCCCTCAAGCCATTGCGGCATGAGGGTTATAACGTTGCGGCGCAAGCTCTCGATGGTCTTACCGCAAATAGCGAAGTTCTGACCGTTGAAGCAGCTCATGCTCCACAGGATAAATCCGTCCGTCATGGATACGGTTTTCCCGGAACGGATCGAGCCATCACAGATGATGCCATCATAGTCCTTGAACTGCGGCTTATTCCACCACGTCAGCGTCAGAAGCTGCCGCTTGCTGAAGTTCTGGTAAATCATCCGTGTTCACATCCTCCTTTGTGGCATTCTGAATAGCTTCAAGCAGATTGTTTTCCTTCGGCTTTGCTTCCATGTGTTCCTCGCCCGTCAGGCGTAGATAAATCTCAATCATGCGGGGATCGCCAGTTTTTGCGCCCTTCATAATGGCGTCGGTAATTTCCAGCGCTCGGTTGATTTCCTCGCTCTCAAAGCCCAGACGCTCAAATTTCTTGATTGTGCGCTTATCCAGAATGGGAGCTTGCGCATACTTGCCCAACAAATACTGCTGTTCAGTGCGCTTTTTCCGTGCTGCCTGAGACGCTTTACCACCGGCAGAGCGGATAGCGTGAGCCTCTTCTTCGCTGCGTTCGGTCAGAGGAATGAGGTTCTTGTCTTGCGGTCTACTCACGCTTCACACCTCCTATCAGTGGTTTTTCCTCCTTCGTCACTTTGCTTTTCGATAGCTGTACTTGTAACCGTACTTTTGTTGATTGGATTTCAGCCACTTGGAAACGGCATCGTTGTAATCTTTGCCGTTGAGCTGGGCGCTGTTAACCGCTTTTACAAAGTCAGAAGCCTTAAAGTGCGAACCTTTCGTAAAGGTGTACACACCAGCATATCGGGCAGTGTCATCGTTCCGTCCAGTTTTGGTGCTGACAGCTACGATGCCGCGTCGGGTTCCGAGAGCTGTATTGATGACATCCTCCTTGCTGAATGTTGGCCAGCCATCCCGAGGGTGGTTGTGAATGGCGATTTCTTTGCCACTACCACCGAGGCCGGAAATGCTGCCGGCATTGCCATGACGGTATTTCGTAGCAAAGCCTTGCTCATCTACGACCACACCATGTTCTTCCAGTGCATCACCGTGTGCAGCAACAAATGCACGTACCATATCTTCGTATGTACGGCGGTTTCCCACCTTGACATTGATGCGGGCTGGAAGATCAGCCGTGGTTTCGTCATCGCCGCCTCCGCCTAATGCTGATGGCCATTTTCCATTGAACTCAGCACCGGAACTACTGCCACGACCGCCGTGTTCCAAGGGGAATGTGATCTCCGTCCATGCGCCGATCCGCTGTTCAAGAGTCTTTCCGTCAATTTCATAACGTAGGGCCTCGTCAAGGCTGCTGAATGATGCAATGATTTTTCCGGTCGTCAGACTGTACAGCTCAAGCGGATTGCGGAAAAGCACCATCTTATCAGTTGCGTAAATGCCGTTTAGGCGTTTGAATTCACGCTTGAATCGGTCAAGTTGCATATTGTCTCACCTCTTTTGGGCATAAAAATACCGCCAGCGGAAAGCCGCTGACGGTTGGAATCGCTCAGTTTACACGGATGACGGGTTTCGGACCTTTGCCTTTGCCGCCCTCCGCATTGGTGGGCTTTGCGTCATAGGGTGCACCGAGGCGCTTGTTGGTCTTGCTCTTTGCGGGCTGTGCGGTGGTCTTTTTTGCCATTGTGGGCCTCCTATCTGACGACGGGTTCGTCATCGCTCTGGTTCATGTACTCCTTGAAAAACGCTTTCACGTCGTCAGGAGCGTCGTCTCTGATACCGATGATCTCGTCCGTGTCCTCGTTGCGAATCACATATCCCATCATAATCAGTTCGGGATCATTTTCGTTTCTAATCTCACTCATATTATCCTAACTCCCTTTTAAGAATTTTCCAAATTGCTTGAGACAGCGGCTTTGCACGGCTGCCGTTGGCACGATAGTCTGCGACGGCCTCGGCCATAGCCTCAGAACGGTTTTTAGTCGCATATCGGGAAATCTGCGCCACAAGCTGGTCGTTCGTCAACCCTTTTCCGGCTGCGTTCTTCTTCGCAGCTCTTGCAGCCTCGCTCACCACCTTCGTAGCAAAACGATGTTTGTTCCATGCGGCGATACGATCCACAGTCCCATAATAGCCGGTCTGCGTGATGTTCTTGAATACCAATGCGCTTTCCAGCAGATGTCCGATTTCATGTGATGCAATATGTACGCTGCTTGTGCCGTCAGGGTGCCATTTGACGAGCACGTCGTTTTCGTAACTCTGATCCAGCTTTGCCCGATCTCCCATCATTTTGGGATTGAGCTGCAACTTGCCGGACAGAGAAGCAGATGCGTAGGCATTGGATCGGCTTTCGCTGCCGTTCAGCTCATGAATGCCGATTGCCGCCTGCGGAAACTCTTTCAGCAGGCTCTCAAGCTCACCGGCTGCCGAGCGCAAAACGCCGAAATCGACATTATCAGCGGATGAATGCACCGTCACGCTATAATGGTCCTGCATATACTGTCGCAGCTCTTCGACGTCTTTTGCGTCAAGTGCGCTGCTGCTGCGTCCGGAACCGCTGCCACGTCCACCCATTTGTTATTATACCACACTTTCTTTTGGGTTTGTAGTATGTCCCTTAGTTTGCTATGCTGCATTCCAAGAGCATAAAAATACCGCCAGCGGAAAGCCGCTGACGGTTGGCGTTAAAGAAAAGGGCGCATTTCTGCGCCCACGCAAGCACCCGGATTCGTCACCGGGACTACGGATATACCGTGTTCTCCTTGTCTTAAACTATCACTTGCTTTTATAATTATGCCACAAATCTGTGATTTTTGCAACCATGCGTTTTTCTTGAGGGGTCAACTTAGCAAACCCTTTTACAGAATCGTTTTCGTTATGGAAATAGCCGTGATGTACATGGGGTTTTTCTCCGAAATGCGGATGCGATAAATCGATAGTTTTTGTTCGTTTGTTCTTCGTGTCAAAGTATATTACCTGTAATAATTCATCTCCGCCTACGGTCACATAAACCCGTCCCTTAGTCATGGTTTCCATTAGCGTTTCCGAGTTTCGCCTATTTTTTGTAACAAATTTAATGTTTCCGCTTTTAAAAATCGTATGGTATTGCGATCCGTATTTGTTTTTAGGGTTTCCAAAATCATCAACGGAAAATCCACTAGACGAGCCCCTACCACCCACTATATCACGTTCCTTCGATTGTTACAACGCACCTTAATGCTATCTTGAAAAGCAGCCACATGGGCGATTGGCCCAGAGATACCGTCGGGTATAAGACCGTAGAAGTATATCTTCGATGGATTCAGACGACGAATCATTTCGTCATAGCCGAGCCTGAAAAGTTCTGCTGCACGTTTATTAAGCTGCGTTCCCACGCTGGAAACGGCCACAGCACCGCCATAGGGTTCTCCATCAAAGCACCACTCAAAACTGCTTTCGTCGCTCCATGAGATCGTCGGAATAACCGTGATGCCGTTACTTTGCCAATATGCACCGAGCCAGTGCTTGCGGTAATGATTCCAGATTTGTACGGCCTTCGGGAAATCTGTATAGGTTGAAAAATCCGGCGTACACACGGCCTTAAAGCGACGCAGCATATCAAGATAAGCATCGGGATTTGTCCATAGGCGATTGAACTGATAATCATCCACAAAGAAATGAACCGCCTTATTCGCCGGATCTTTGCAGCTTTTTGCGTAGTTGAAGCCAATCCAACCATCCAGATCAGCGGGGCCTTCGGCCAGAATATGCGGTATATCAAACGCTCCTGCGCCGATGAATTTCGCCCGATTCAGGTTCTCATAGTTCCGCTGGTTACGATACATGACGATGCACCTCCTGCTGATAAGATAAAAGCCCATGACGCCGCAGCGTCACAGGCTTGGTTTGGATTTGTGGGTGTATGGCAGCATGGCCGGAGGCATAGCCAAAGCCGCCTCGATCATATCCACAAATCCATGAAACTATGATAGCACGGGCGGCGTCAAAAGTTAAGGACATTCGGGACAAACTTATTCGGTCCTCGCATTTTCCTCTTGCAGAAACCGGTAGCATAGCTTTTTTACGCTATCTTCTGTTGTTCTCGTGCCGATTGATTCAGATACCTGCGCCCACGTCAAGCCGTTGATAAAGCGGTATGTAAAAATCATCCGCAGCAAGCTGTCAGGCAGGCCAGAGATATACCGCTCCAGGCGGTTGCGCTCTGTCAGGCAAAGAATCTGCTTTGCCTGAATAGCTAATGCACAGTCAGATCGCAGTGCCTTCTTACGGGCGACGGCATCACGGAAATCCACAAGCTCTGCAACAGAAGTTTCCAGCCGTCCGCCATAGGATGCTGCCTTGGGCATACCGTCATAACTGGGACCCGATATCGATGATGCATTCATTTCGAGGCGGGCAAGGCGTTCTTCGTCTCGGCGGATCTCTCTATCCAGTTCCGTCAGTCGCTGCTGGTCCATTTCAATTTCACGGTTGAGGTGATAGAGCTGTGATAGCTCCTTGATTGTCATGCTGTTGCGGCCTCCTTCGCTCTTTGAATTCTAACCTTTAGGGCTTCCAGCAAGCTATCCTGCACATTTGCCTTACCGCCCAGAGATTTAATAACATCTTCGTCCGTGCCGCCTTGCACCACCAGATGATGAATGATAACGGGGTACGGCTGTCCTTGCCGGTGCAGGCGCTTGTTTGTCTGCTGATACAGCTCCAAGCTATCATTCAGGCCAAACCAGATGATGTGATGGCCGCCATCTTGCAAATTCAGGCCATAGCCGCAGGAAGCGGGCTGCATCAGCAGCAGATCGATGTTTCCGGCGTTCCAATCGTCTTCTTCGGCCTTGCCCACGTACACGCTCACCCTCAGATGTGTAGCTTCCAGCGCCTGCAACAGCCGGTCGCGGTCGTGCTTGAAGTTGTAGCAGATAATGGCGTGCTGCCCGTTCAGCTGTTCCACCGTTTCAAGCAGTGCCTCAATCTTGCAGTCATGCACGGTAATGACGTTCCCGTCCTCGTCATACACAGCACCGTTGCAGAGCTGTAAGAGTTTGCCACGCAAAGTAGCGGCAGAGCCAGCCGTGATGACCGTTTCGTCCACCTGAAGCAGCGTGTCCCGCTCCAAGCGGTCGTAAGCCTTCTGCGCTGCGGTGTCCAGTTTGACGGGAATGTCCTCGTAGATCAGATCCGGCAGGTCGAGATAATCTTCAGACTTCATGCTGATACAGATATCCGATACACGTTGATATATTTCTTCCGTTGCGCCCAACTTCGGCGCATAGGAGAAAATTGTAGTGCGGCTGCGCTTGTCCGGCACAAAATATGCATCACGATAGGCCGTAATGGTACGGCCTAGACGCTGTCCACAGTCCAGCAGATACACCTGCGCCCACAGGTCCATTAGGCTGCGGGGGTTCGGTGTACCGGTCAGCTCCACAATGCGATTGATTCGAGAGCGCACCAGCTTCAGGGCTTTGAAACGTTTCGCCTGATGGTTTTTGAAGCTGCTGCTTTCGTCAATGACCACCATGTCAAACGGCCAGCTGTGTTGGTAGTAGTTCACCAGCCATTGTGTGTTCTCACGGTTGATGAGATACACATCGGCGGTTTCGGCCAGCGCTGCAGTACGCTGCTCCATCGAGCCGAGGACGTGTGCCAGCCGGAGACAGGAGAGGTGTGACCACTTTGCGGCTTCTCTGTCCCACGTGGATTCTGCTACCTTCTTCGGAGCAATGACAAGCACCTTCCGAACCGCCCAAAACTCATATTTTAACTGCTTGATTGCTGTCAGCGTGATGGCCGTTTTGCCGAGACCCATATCCAAAAATAAGCCAAGGGCCGGATCACGGATGATCCGGTCAATGCAGTACTGCTGATAGTTATGCGGTTGGAATTCCTTCATCCCTCAACGCCTCCTTGCAGTGTTCCACTACAGCTTCAATTTTCCCAAGATCATTGACTGTCGAAAAAACATCAAAGCCCAGTGCCCGCAGCAACCCTTGCACGTAAACCTGTCGTTTGCGTTCCGATTTTCCGGGCTTTTTCATCTCAACAAAAACCACCCGCCCGCCCGGTAAAAGAACAATCCGATCGGGTACGCCAGCGAATCCGGGGCTTTCAAACTTCAAACACCGAACGCCATGACCCAGCTTCTGGACGCTGGTTTTCAGCTTGTTTTCATAATAGGATTCGAGCATTTTATTCCTCCTTGTCGTAACGGCTTTGATCCATTTCCTATAATTACCCGTGCATATAGGCGCTATGGCGTAAATGCGTGTGTGTGCCTTTATTTGAATAAATAATATTAGAAATAATTGTTACAATGTTATAGAAGCCAATTAGCCGTTAAAATCAGGCTTTTTTTTAGCATTACATTTTCGTTACCGCATTTGAAACACGGTAACGTCAGCGCCGTTACGAAATTGTCGCCGGTTGATGCGTTACAACCGATGAAGTAACGCATTATTTCTCTCTGCTGAAACCACGCTGAACGCTATACGGGCCGAATCTCATAGGTCCTCCACGTTTCCATCCGGGCAGTCTTGCGAGTATGGCATTGATTTCTCGTGTATCAAGGTTTTTAAGATCACGGACATTTCCATTGAAAAGTTCGCACCAAATTTCCACGGCGGCGATGCGATCACGGTCCACAAGCTCGAGCTCCTGCCCATCCGGTGTCCGTGTAGCTCCGCACCAGTAATCTCTCCGCCGGTCAATGGACCATTTTGCCCAGTCCACAGGTACTTGTTTTTCAACAAAGGCCCCAATCAGCCCTTCACGAGCAGAGACCTCACGATGATCTTCCTGCCGTTCAAATGCTTCTTGTTCCACATCTCCAGAGAGGTACAGCGATTCACCCGCTTGCCAGCGAGCTTTCGCCTCTGCCCATAATTGGTCGATAACGTCATCGGTCAGATCCCGCCATACGGTTTTGGCGTGGGGGGCTTCGCCCACGTCCACGGGCCAAAAGCGCCGGTTTCCAGTCGTGTCTTGAAGAAAGTCTGTCGTATTGGTGGATCCAAAGAATACACACTGCCGAGGCAGTTCCGAGACGTGACGGCCATACGCTGCACGATAGCGATCGGCACGCAGAGAAAGAAACTGCTTGATGCGGGCGACGTCGGTTTTACGGAATGCGTCCAACTCTGACACCTCCACCAGCCATACGCCTTGAAGTAGCTCTGATGCGTCCTTACCCTCAAAGGTACGGATGCTATCATTGAACCATCCCCGGGACATTTTATCCAACAGGGTGCTTTTGCCAATGCCCTGCGGCCCTGCGAGAATGACCATGTTGTCGTACTTGTAGCCGGGGATCATAGCTCTGGTGACAGCTGCGGTGAAGCTCTTGCGGCATACAGCACGATTATAGGTCGTGTCCTTTGCACCGAGGTAGTCAATGAACAGCGTATCCAGCCGGGGCACACCGTCCCATGTCAGGCGCTCAATATACTCGCGGACCTCGTTGAATGCGTGCTGTGAAGCGTGGATGTCGAGGGCGCTGTCGATGTTGCCGCGCCCGGAAATGCCCCAGAAGCGCTCCATGTACCAATACAGGCCGTTGCTGTCTGTGTCAGACCACAGGCGGCGTTTGCCGTCTTTCTTCCACGGCAGCGGCCCCAGCACCTCGCCGCGCCCGGCAAACTGATTGAGAGCAAACTTGCCCTTCAGGAGCGGATCGCCATCAAGAATAATGAGTACGTTGTCAATGGTGCTCTTGATCTTGCCGTCCTGTGTCCGCTGCAGTTTCTCTGCCCATGCGGCATCATCCTCCGGTGTAGGGTCGCTCCCCATGCCCTCGAACTCTCTCACAGCTTGTTCGTGCTGCTCACGGTTGAGTGTGGCACATACGGTCTTATCGGACAGCGCCAAGTCGCACATAGCCTTGTAGGATGGGAGCTTTACGATGGGTGTATCCGGATTGGCGCTGTCGTCCTTATCCCCGAATTTGTGCAACCGGATCAGGTCAAAGGCATTAACCAACCGCCCGCTGCACGGGTCAGTCGCGTGGTGGCTGAATAAGAATTTCCCGCCGTCGTAGATAATTGCACCGCCCGTCGTGGAACCACCCAGATAGGTATAACGGTCGGTGTCATTGTCCACGGCCTCGTAGATGCCGGGCAGAAACGTGTCCATGGCGCTCAACACGTTATATGTACGGCAGAAGGCACCGACGACACCTTGTTTTTCTTCGGGATCACCTTGTTTCATTGCCAGTTTCTGATAGCTGGTGGCACCGGGAACCACCGGCCAGCTTGATAGATCGTGCCAGTCAACATAGGTGCTCAGCAGAAAGTCTACAGAAAGCAGCGGAGCGTCTTCCGTTTTGAACACAAATTCGCTATCGGAGCAGCAGGAAGGCCAGTACATAAGTCGAACCGTTTCAAACGTGGTCGGATCAGCCATACCGATACCCACATGAGCCGCCACACGACGTGCGCAAGGCTCGTATTCGTCCGGAGTCATAGTTCTGTCGGTGGGAACGATGATGCGCAGGCGTGGGCGCTCAGGCGTGTGCTTGCGGGTGCTGTAGACACAGTAGCTGCATCCAAGTTCATGTACTTTGGCAATAACGTCCTCGGTTTGCCATCCGGGAATATTATCAAAGTCAAGTGTTATGATATCACGTCCGGTTACATTCGTTGCTTTGCGTCGCTGTCCCAGCAGAGAACCTCCCACAAAGCCGCCGACGTCCTTCAGATCGTCCTGCTGAACTTTCTTGAGGTGCAGATACTCCTGCAAGGTTTCAGCCCCACGAACCGGGGTAGACAGCCGTTTATAGAGTTCATCGACGGTCAGAATTGTCTGCTTCCAAACAGTATCCCGGCGATTATTTCCGACGGATATGGTGATTTGTCTGTCATAAATCATGGTCAGATAACTCCTGTCTTCAGGATCCCCCCCCGTAGCCGGAGAAGGCACTGTGTCTTTGTGTGTAGCTCTATTCTTGTGCATCACCCGTGATGCGATCCGACAGCCGAACCAGCTTCTCTGCCCGGATACGATCTACCAGTGCACGGTTGTGGTAAATGATTTTGAGCTGCTCCAGCATGATTTCCACATCAGCGATCTCCTCGGCCATGGCAGCAGTGTTGTTTCTGCCCCGCAGGTTCTTCGATAATTCCTTGGTCAGCTCCGACATCTCTTCCATAGCCATCACAATCTGAGACTGCTTGCCGTAGGTCCTGACAGCTTCGGCATAGGTGTCGCACTGGACAGGTGCCACAATCGCATTCATGCGATTTCGAAGCTCCTTGTTTTCGCACTCGCAATAGCGGATTTTGTCACGTGCCTGCTTGAGTTCAAATTCAAGCTCAGCTTTTGTTTTACCACTCATTTGAAAATCCTCCCTGTCTTAATGTCTTTGATTTCAATACGGCTGACAAGCTCAAAGCCGCAATTATGGATGATGAATTTGAGAACCCTCACAAGGTCACTCACACGGCCATTCAGCGCATTTTCGTCTCGAACGATGGATTTCATACCGTCATACGCTGTCGGATCGTAGTAGCCTTCGCTGTTTCTTTTAGGATTGCTGTTTGCCATACAGACCTCCTAATAATCGACTTCTATCACGGCAGTCGGGTACTTATCGCAGTTGTCCGCAATCTTCATAAGAAAATCGACTGTCGTTTCCACCGTACCCCAGCCGTTGTCTGGCTCAAACTGCCGGTATCGCTGCGGGTGTAAATTTAGCAGAGATGCACCTTGCATGAGCATGGGGTACATATCTGCACAGCGCTTACCGTTCCACTCAGAGGGATAGGAACCGCACACCTCTTTAATCATGGCAGCGGTGTTGGATGTATAGTTGATCCAGTCATCACCGACATACACCCACTGATCCGTGCCCCCAAGTTTGGCCTTGAAGCTCACATCATAGCTCACTGTGTAGCCGCCTCCTTTTCCTGATACTCGGCCATGTACCGCAGTACCTCGTCTGCCTTGGCGAAAGCCTTAACCAACCCGCCGTTTGCATCTGCCGACCGAGCCACAGTATAACCGGCGTAAGCAAAAGCGGGAGTGCAGCCATTTAGGAAGAAGAAACACATATCCAGTGCGTCGCAGTACATGTAGCTGTTTTTGACCACAAGGTCTTCCCGTTCCAATTTGAAGCGGACTGCGAGCTTTTCCGCCCATGTGCCAGCTCTGCTCTTCGCCGTGATTCTGGTGATGTGTGCGTCGAGATTTGCAGCCTTGCAAGCGGCCTCAATAACCGCAGCCTGCTGTTCGGTAGAAAGCAGGATACACGGAATGTTCGTATCGCTTTTCATAAGTGAACCTCTTTCTGCGTCGTTTTTCATGGGTTGTCTCCTTTTTCTGCGTTCCATGCCGCAACGTCAACGCCGATCTCTTTTAGCTTGCGATCTGCAAGCCAAACACCGTCATCAGGCATCTGATAGTAGTCGACTAAATCATCATGAATGACCGAAAACTGCTCCCATGCTTGCCGCAGCCGCTTTTTTCCGAAGCCAAGATACTCATGAAGAAAGTACAGAAACAGCACATCAATGTCATTCGCATATTTTCGATCGGCTTCTATGATTTGTCGGTTGATTTCGATGCGCATGGCTTTCTGTTCTTTAGCGGTCAGATCAGCGCCGTAAACTGTGCCCTTGTACTGCTTAACTCTCATGGTATCAGTCTCTCGTATTCGACCTCACTGACACACTCCCAGCGGGTCGTGGTGGAGCCGTCGTCGTATGTAATCCGATATAGGATTTCATATTCGGCGTCATGATGTACGGTCTGGACATAAGGGACAAGGACGAACTCGCCCTTCCAGACACTATAAATGTACTGGTATTCGGTTTCCACTGAATCGTAGGCAGCGGTATATCTGCGGTCTATGGCCACGCAAGAAACCTCCGTTTTCTGCGTGCAGGCGCTCAGCGGAAGAACGCTGAGAATCAGGCACAATAATGCGCCGATCATTCTTTTCATGTGCTACTCCTTTCGTGGTGTCCGACCTCAGCAGGCGAAAACAAATCGGGATTATCAACGATGACCGAATGGAGCATATGCGCCAGTTCATCGATATGTTTTTCGTCATGGTCACGATACCCAAGAGCAAAACAAATGGCATGGAGTGCTTCGTGAATGAAGTCGGCTTCCATCTTTGACGGGGCCTGCTGGCTGATACGAATTATCAAGTCGTTATAATTGATTTCAGCCGACACATTATTGATGCCCAGCTCCATTTTGTTGGTGATCTCAACGGTATAAACCGTACCGCCGATTTTAATCTTTTCGGGAATTCTCATCAATGTCACCTCGTTCTGTAGCTTTTTGGTTGATCTGCATTGCGGTTTTACGATATTTTTGCGGCAGCGGAAATATCGTTATAAGCGTTTTATCATGAAAAATATAGACGTTGCCGCAATAAATGCGAATGTTGTTTGCCGTTTCGTGCTTCCAATACAGCGCCGTTATGTACCTGTGTAGGCTACCCCGGGTATCGCAGTGCCGGATACCAAACTGAAGAGCCCTATCAGCATTTTTGTCAGATGCTTTCTTTGGCAGCCCGAGACGCTCTTTGGTTCGCTGTACCGCATGTTTGGTTACGATGGTCATTTTAATAAACGTTCCACGATGGCAGCAATAAGGCCGACCAGGATATTGAATGCGAAGCTAATCCAGATAGGGGCCAGTACCCACCACCAGGACCATTCAATGACGTGCGTTAGCCTCAGCACGATAAACGCAATGGCAAGTAAGCCAGCAAAGCCGACTCCACTGCGAACGCTATTGTTTTTGTTCATCGGTTTGTGCTCCTTTCACTTCGTCCGGGTAGTATCCGAATGGCGGAATGGGAACTGCACAATCATCCCAATATTCTGTTGCTCCGATTTTTCGTGGGCTATTCTGAAATGACGTTTTCCAGCTTTCGAGGCTATCGTTGACGGCATCAAAATTGAGCCCCCACGCCTCTGCAGCGTCGATGGCCTGCTGCAGAAGTTCGCCTTCTCGACAAGTCCATAGAATGACGGATGCGCCTGCTGCCTGGGCCTGCTTGATGGCTCCGATTATGTAGTGGCGTGGCGCTCCAATTTGTGGATAGCGGTTTTCACAGAGTGTTCCGTCGAAGTCAACGGCGATTACTCTATTCATCTTTTCCACCATCCTTTTTGGGGTAGATTTCAGTTCCGCAAATTGGGCAGATGTTTGAATCGACTTTTATGCCGCAGTTTGGGCACCGCAGACGCACGTTCGTATTCACGCCTTCTGCATCTGTCAAATGCTCTGCGGCTTCCAAGTTCTTGACCATCTGCGTATAATAGGAATCCTTCAGTTCGATTCCGAGGCCACGTCGGCCCATGAGGACGGCCTGATATGGGACAGAACCAATGCCAGCAAACGGATCAAGAACGATGTCGCCCGGGTTTGTCCAAAGATCGATACAACGTTCGATCACGTCAAGCTGGAGCGGGCAAATATGTTTCTCATCCTTCTCGTCACGAGCGCTTTTGCGCTGTAGGGTATTTGACTGCCGAATATCCATCCAGACCGGCGATGCATATCGCTGCCAAACGTCAACCGGGAAGGATTCGTAATCATGCGGAATCATCTCCGGATTGTCTCCCGGCTTTCGGAATGTGACCATGTAGTCCGGCAGTCCCTGACGGCACATGGAAGAATCCTTTCGGATCTGCTTATGTAGCAATCCCAGCGCCTTTGTCCGCTGCATTTCTGTGACAGGGTTTTTCCAAATACAGACTTCGCTGTGAAAAATAAAACCGGCATCCGTGAATTTCCGGATGATATCGCCACGAAAATCCTTCACGCCGATGAACCCGTCCCGAGATTTCATAGCAGGTAGGTTCATGCAGTGAACAGACACCAGCCGTCCCGGCATAATGACTCGCAGAAGCTCGGCAATCAGATAGCCGAAGTGCTGCTGGAATTCTCCATCATCACGGCTATTACCCATGTCTCTGTCACTGTTGGAGTATGTATAGAGCGATGCGAACGGAGGCGAGAAAATGGCGTAGTGGATGCTGCCGTCAGGAATGCCGCATAGAGTCTCCACGCAGTCGCCCTGATACAGGGCAAACTTTGAATCAATCAATTGATTAAGCACATTCATTTCTGAATTCCTCCCATACTGGAAGCCGCATGCTTTCTTTCGGTTCATATGGTGTTGTAATCCGATAGGTGCTTTGCAGTTCCTTCTTCGTGATTTCCTTTGTCTGCTCGACCATAGCCCGACGCATTTTGTTGCAATCAGCCTGCTTGCGTTCAATGTTTTCTTTTACGCAGCCTTCACGGGCGCTGATAACGATATAGACATCCACAGGCTTTGTCTGCCCAAAACGCCAGCAGCGACGCACTGCCTGATAATACTGTTCGTAGCTGTCAGAGAGACCGACAAAAACGACCTTGTGACAGTTCTGCCAGTTCATTCCGAAACCGGCAATGGATGGCTTGGTGACGAGACAGTGATTAAAGCCCATTGAGAATCCCATCATGCGTGAGCTTTTAATTGTAGCCTTATCGCTGCCTCTGACTTCGGACGAAAATGCAATTTCCTGCGCCAGCATAGCGCTTTCAGCATTGAGATCGCACCACACCAGCCATTGATCCGTGGAGCCGTTAACTAAGGCTGCAGCGGCGGCACAGCGTGCGTCAAGCGTATCCTTGCGAGCCTTTCGGCGCTGCATCAGCGTCATAGGTTCTGTGATAGGTTCATCACCGTCGGCTATTACCTCGTGAATGCGGAGCGGCGGAAGATCGTATCCGTCCATCTGATAGCCCAGATCGGCGGGATTGTTGATGACAACGGCCCAGCTGCCCATCCACTGCCAAAAGACATCCTCTGCATGGCCTTTTAGCCGCCATTTGGACGTTTGCCCTCCGTCATGAACAAAGAACATCGACAGCATTTCCGTATAGCTCATAATGCCGAGAAATTCAGAATGGTTTCCAAGCTCCATGAAATCGTTCGGTGCCGGTGTAGCCGTGCATGCCAATCTGAATGGTGTCTGGCTGAAGAAGTCGATGATTTGGTTTCGGGTTGCGCCGGTGAATGATTTCAGGATGCTGCTCTCATCCAGCACTACGCCCTCAAAAGTACAGCCCTTGAATTTGTCCAGTTTTTCGTAGTTTGTGATATTGATGCCGGGCATCACATCTTCGGCCGATTCGCAAAGCGTTACCGGGATGCCGAACTTCGCGCCCTCCTGTACCGTTTGAACCGACACCGTCAGCGGTGCAAGAATCAGAACAGATCCGCTGCGGGCCTTAACAATCTGATTTGCCCACTCAAGCTGCATTGGCGTCTTGCCAAGGCCGCAGTCTGCAAAGATTGCGGCACGACCTTTCGCAAGCGCCCATCGTACAATATCACGCTGGAATGGATACAGCATGCTGTTCAGATCATCGGCAGAAAGCTGGATGCTATCCGTATGAATGGACTGTTTGCTTCGCTGCTCGATAAAGTCCTCGTAATTCATCATGCGCCGTTCACCACCTCACAGCCCGTCACAATTTCACCGGCGCAGGCAGCATAGCCCGCCAGATCAATAAAGCTGTCAGCTTTGTCCCCAGCCTTGATGCGTGCTACTTTGAGCAGCGCCATCATCATGGCCACATCCTTAGGGGTGAACAGCGTGCCCATGTAGGCAGTCCACAGTTGCCCAATAAGGCCAAAGCTGTCCTCCGGCGTGCCATAGTCCTGCTCACGCTCACCGCAAACGCAGATGCGTGCCTGCTCCAGAATTTCAGCTCTTTTCATCATCAACCCTCCAAATTGCTAACACCTCATTCAGATCAAGAAACATAGGACGGGGAATTATGCCACCCACAAACTTGTAACCTTCGAGATCTCCGGTTATGTTACTGGTCTGAGTTGTGAATTTGTCACACTCAAAATCCGGAAAGACGGTTCCGTTTTTCATGTAAATCCGTATCTTCATTTTTGCTCCTCCGTATCGATGTCGTCAAAGCAGACGGGAATCATGCGCTGCAATTCATGCAGCAGTGGTATAGCTATCTCCCGAATCTGCGGATGTGCGCCAGAAGCAGTGCGAAGCCGCAGGAAGTGACGCCATTCACGAATGTTGGCCGTCATGACGATTTCGGTTTTAAGGCTGTTTGGAAGTACTGCACGGGCTTCCTGCGGAGAGCAGCCGAAATCGAGCAATTTGAAATATGCTCGCTCGGCTATCTGACACGCTTCTTCCCACATGCTATAACCGTCCGTGTACGGCATTAGATAGATGGGTTCGATAACAGTGATCTCGCTGCCGAACTGATCCTTGCCGTAATTGCAGTAGCGGGTACTTTCCTGACAATACGACGCCAGCCGGTGCCTGACGATCTCATGACTGACACCACGATCACAGATAAACAGAACAGAAAAGGAGTAGTGTTCCAAAACGGCCTCATGCCCACGCTTGATTACACCGGAAACAAACGCTGCTGCACTATTGGGAGCAATACGGCCCTCGGATTTATAACAGACTCGTCCGCAACGCTCTATATGGCGAAGGACTGCATTTCCGTCAATCGGAGTCAGAATTTCAAAGCTTGGTTTAATGATCCTCATCGTCATCATCCTCCGTATTTTCGACGTACTGTTCATATGTGATCGGCGTGATGCAATCAATCGGAACGTGTAAATCTTCTGCTGTGCGCTTGCGCATAAAGTCCACAAAGCCTGTACACGTCGATTCGTCAGTAAGAACTCTGGCCAACTGTTCTGATGGGGCGATGTTGTTGAGAGCAACGCTGGTATAAACGAAGTCTCCGGAATTGCCGAGCAGATCCTGAATTTTAAAGTAACAGGTCAGCTGTACGTTTATCAGATCAAGGCTACGTGCATCCATTTTTCAACCTCCTTAATCTTTTTTGAAAAATGCTCCGACCCAGCCGTCAGCGCCGAGGGGCAGGCCCTCCGCCCACGGGATCGGGGTTGACATGATCTTGACCACCTTGTCGAGCATGACGTTGTTAGTGTCAAATGCGGCGGTGTCAATGACCACCTCGTCGTGGATGTGGAAAACCACAGGCAGCCCAGCGGCTTCAAGGTGTTCAATGGCCTGCGCCAGACAGTCGCGGGCGATAGCCTGCACAACATTCTCCACCAGCTTTCCGCCATAGGTTTCAATACGGCCCCACTTGTTCTTATCGTTGACGCCCATGTAGGTGATGGACGGGCCGCCCCAGCGATTTTCGCCGACTGCGGGGTCAATATAGTAGAGCTTGCGACCGGACGGAAGGGAAATGGTCATACAGCTTGTTCCTCGAATGCAATCGCATTCCCGTGCGAATGTGCAGCTGCGGATGCGGAGAGAACCGCCGTTCTGAATAACACGAATTGCTGCATCGTTGAAGCTGTACCAAAGATTGCGGATTTTTGGATTTGTGTTGCGCCACTTGTCTACGATGTCTTTGATTTCTTCATCGGGCAGGTCGGCAAGCAGTTTGCCGGTGTCCATCTGCCGCATAGCCGGAACACCGCCTTGATAACCAAGCGCCAATTCCGCAACCTTGCCGCGCTGCCGGAGGGCATATTCAGGATTTCCCTTCACGATACGTTCCAGCGGGACGCCAAACATCTGACTAGCGGAGGCTTCGTAGATTTTGCCGTGCGTCCTGAAAACTTCAAGCCGCCATTCCTCATCGGCCAACCACGATATGACACGGGCTTCGATGGCAGAGAAATCGGCGTCGATCAGGACGTTTCCGGGAGCAGCCACGAATGCGGTACGGATAAGCTGTGACAGTGTGTCGTTCGGAGAACCGTAGATGGTTCGTAGTGCGTCGAGCTTGCGGCCTTTGACCAGCTCACGGGCAAACTCCAGCGGCTCCGTGTAGGTTCTCGGCAGGTTCTGAACCTGCACCAGACGTCCAGCCCAACGTCCCGTCCGATTTGCGCCGTAGAACTGAAGCAGCCCTCGGACACGTCCGTCGCCGCACACGGCAGCCTCAATGGCATTGTATTTTTTAGTACTGGTTTTGCCCAACTCCTGCCGGATTTCTAGCATCCTCTGAACGTGGTCGGCATTATCACGGCCTAGCAGCTCCTTGATTGTCTCCTTGCGGAGAGTGGTAATGTCATCTCCGGTTTCGGCAGACAGCCAGTTGGCAAGCTGCTTGACGCTGTTAGGGTTATCAAGCCCGGAGAGCTGGACGGCTTCATCGGTGAGCTGCGCACGGATAGTTTCGCCCAGTTCCAATGCGCCGGCGCAAAAGTCCATATCGACGGCCACGCCACGAGCATTGATAAGCAGATCGGTTTCCCACTGTTTCTGCACGAAGTCCGGCACGGGAAACGCAGAAAGGTGGCGTTCAATCTCCATTTCCGCCACAACGTCTTGGCCATTGTAGGTTTTGAACAGCGCCCATTTTTCAGGGTCATGCTGTGGATAATTTCGAGTCCTACCGCCGTTTGCTTTAGTTGGCTTACAGGGAACGCAGAAATAGCGGATTAGAGCCTTGCCGGTGGTTAGTTTCTGCTTGTCCTCTGGAATGCCCAGCGCCCGGCCCGTAGCGTCTAGACCTGCGGTGTAGCCCGTATACAGGCCGTGCAGCATTGTATCACGCCACTGTGAAACCGGGAGCTGCATACCCATATAGCGGCTCAAGCAGTACCATTCAAAAGCAGCGTTATAAGCGTGTTTCAAACATTGCGAGTCGGTCAGCGCAGACAGAATCTCCTGCGGGATAGTCTCGCCCTGTGCCAGATCGACAACTCGAGCGGGCGCACCATCAAAGCTGTACGCAAAAAGCAGAATCTCAAAAGCGGGGCTTTGCACATAGCGATACATTCCCGCTTTTTTGAGGTCCACGTCTGAATACGTCTCAATGTCGATACTGAGGTGGATCACGTTGCACCTCCTTACCGCTGGAAGGCTTCAGAGCTGGAATAAAGATTCAGAATGTTCTTGGTATTGACACCACGTTCCTGAAGCTCCTCAATCATAGACTTAAACAGCGGGGTTGCCTGCACATATTCAACAATCTCTGCGTCGCTCAAACTGGTTACGTTTTTAATGGACTGCCTGCGGTCATCGGTGTTAAAAGGCGTCCAGACCGAATCAGAGATGTTTGCACGCTCAATGTCGGATACGAGGATAGAAAGCGTTCGAGCAGGCTTCTGGACGAGCATACGCACTGTATTCAACAGATGCAGCGTCTCCATACTGCCTACAGAGACAACTTCACCGGCGCCGGTGATCCAGATGCCGGGATAGTCAAAACGTGTTTTCATATTTGCCTCCTTTATGTTGTTGCCGGGCAGGCGATTACCGTGTAGCCGCCTGCCCGACACTGTGGTTTACATAGGCTGACCGGTGATGGGGTTGATCTGTCCGGGCGCGTAATTAGTCTGCGGCTGAACGCCGCCAGCGGGATAGCCGCCGTAGCCGGGAACAGGCGTTGCGGGCATAGCTGCGCCATACTGACCGGTAGCATAGCCTTGTGCGGAGGCTGCCTGAGCACCGCCGACACCGGCGAACTCTGCAGCAGTAACAACAGAGTTGCTGAGGGGCTCGCCGTCACGAGTCTTCATAACGGCACGCAAACCGCAGCCGACGCCTCGCTTGCCGGCGCTATTATAGGCGTAGAAATTGATGGACACACGAGCGTACATACCGCTGTAAATGTCCGTAGGAGCCAGTTCACAGTTCACGTTATCTGCACCGCAGACATAGGGTTTGTTCTTGCTGGATGCTGTAACCACCCAGCAACCCCGGCACTCTTCGCCAAAAGGCTCACCAGAGGGGCGCACGCCGTCACCGTCATGTACAACGGATTCAATGCGAGCGGGACGGACACCGTTCCACTTGGCGTTGACACCGGCATCAGCGGCAGCAGCCATGGCCGCATCAAGTTCCTGCTTGATGTTCGGATTTGACTTGGGAATCAGCAGTGTCACGCTGAACTTCGGGTCGCCCACGCCACTCTGCGGCGCACGGGCAGTCACGAGATTGCAGTAGGACAAGCGGCATTCGGGGGTGAGAATTCTTTTGGGGTCATTCTGATACATGGTTTAATTCCTCCATAAATTCATTCGGTTTATATGTTCAGTCCTGCATCCACAGGTGGAGTCTAAAGGTTTTGGTAGATTGCATTGAAGGCGTTTCGGGTTAGAGATTTGAGTGCGTTTCGGTTTAGGCGGGGCGCTTCCAGCAGCCCCATGATGGCGGTAAAGGATTCACAGGCGTCACGGCACATATCCAGATAGCCATCTGCATTACCCTCATAATCCTTGACCAGCTCCTGCTGTTCTTGGATTTCTTCCTTCAGCTCTGCGACGCATCCCCGAAAGCAGCGGGCAACATCATCTCCGAGCTTTTCACGCAGCAGTCGTTCAAGGAAAGCGGACTTGTCCTCTAAAATGACCTCCATACTGCCGTCATTGAGGTATACTGTTTCAGTCATCGGACACACCTGCAAATTCAGCAGCGCCAGGACAATATGTTTCACGGCGATCGCTTGCCAGCGCAAGTGTAGGTTTGCCCTTCGGCTTCGTGACGCAATCAGAAAGCAACTCCGAGAAGACCTTCTTGCCAAGCATCTTTTCCAGTTCCGAGAGGGTCTTCGGCTTGCGGTCAAAGATCAGTGCCTCGTCATATCCGGCATCAATCAGCTTCCGAACGGCGGTATCAATGTCCGTGAAGGTGCGGTTGCTGCGGCCCTCCACCAGCTTCCAGCCGGGGATTTCGCCACCGTCAAGCATAGCGCCAGTGGCATAGTCCTGAAGGTCCTTGTACCACTGCACCAGACCTTCGGCTTGAATCAGCAGATTGCCGACTTCGGCATCAGAGAGAAGATTGGTTGGAATACCGTCCTGACCGTCTACCTCAGCCTGTGCAATCTGTTCCGGTGTAGCTTTGGCAAGCGGAATATACTCCTTGAATTCCTCAAAGCCAGTGAAGAATGTGGCTCTTGCAGTGCATTGCGCCTTGCCCTTGCAGAAACGGCAATGGTCGCCGGGGCAGAAGGTTCCGGGACCGTCGTAGGCTTCCTGTGCAATGGGTTTGATACTCTCGCCCCATGCAAGCAATTCGTCCACACTGAGGGCGTCCTCGCTGGCCTCCTGTGACAGGCGGGGCTGGCAGATACCCATTGACACTCGCTTGATTTGATCGCCGTAGATAGGCCCGTAGAGCCTCAGAGCGCCCAGCGCATACAGCCGCATTTGCGGATTGTTTTCGGCTGATACGGGTACGCCCTTGCCGTGTTTGTAGTCAGTGATGTGCAGCGTGTCGCCGCCGATCATAATACAGTCGCAGGTGCCAAATCCATCCGGGATATACTCTGTGAGATCGACCTTGACCTCCATTGCAACGTGGGGCGGCGTAGCGTACTGCATGGCCTTCCCGATGAGGTAGTCCACATACGCTTCAGCAGTCCGCAGCATTTCGTCGGAATACAGTGGACGGGCTTGTAGTTTTTTCAGCTCTGCACCGAATTTGCGGGCGGTCATGACGGTGAACTTTTTACGGGCGTACAGTTCGCAGATGGAGTGCGCCAATGTGCCTTCCTCAGCATAGGAGCTTGTCCCATCCGGGAAGTTCTCCTCAAAATGTGGTGCCGCCGTACAAGCAAGCCAGCGATAGGCACTGGAAGCGCTCAGAAGAGCGTGCTGTTTAGGGGTAGGCATCATCTCACCTCCTTTAAAGCTGCGCTCCGAGAGCCTTCAGCTCAGCAGCAAAGGCACTGTACGCATCCTTCGGAAGCTGCGTTACTGCTTGTACGTTGTACTTGCCCAACAAAGCGATGAGCTGCGGCATCTTGCCTGCATCGATAAGAGCAGCGCCTGCACGGCTCAGCGCCTCGAGGGTGTAGCTTTCAGCGGGGATAACCGGCGCAGTCGGGACAGCAGTCGTCGGTGCATTCACCTGAACGGTTTCGGGTACATGGGTGAGTGCAGCAGTGTCGGTAGTTGGCGCAGGCTGCACAGGTGTCATAGGGTTTACAGTAGGCTGCACAGGTGCTGAGGGGGTTGCGACGGACTGACTAGCAGGAGCTGCAGAAGCCGGTTCTGCATTCATTTTGATATTCACAGTACCTGCATTGTCGACGTGGTGATTGTTCCCGCCATACTGGTGGCAGACGAAATCAGGCTGTTTGCCGATAGCTCCGGCCAGTGCAGTAAGGGCCTCCGGCAATCCGGGAATTTCGATGGTCATTTTAATTTCAAACATGTTTTGCCTCCTCAATGCTTTTCAGGTTGTCGATGATGTGCTGCCAATGTTCAGCAGCATTCGTAACACGCCTTGAGTATTGACTTGAGAATCTGCCTTGCTGCCAGAGATCCGCAGCGCCGCTCTCGCCGCAATTATATGCCATGAGCGCTTTATGCGGGTCATCGTATTTATCGAGCAATTCGCCAATCAGAAATACACCGGCAGCGATATTGCCCTCATAATCGGTGGGTTCGATTCCAAGTTTGCGCAAACGATTGTAGTTAATCGGATGTATTTGCATCAGGCCCCAACAAACGCCGCTATCTGCTTCAAGGTTAAAACTGCTCTCGCACTCTGCAATCCCCAGCGCCAGCGCATATGGAACATCATAATTCTCACACGCCTGCTGCATGACATCCTGAAGCTCGTAGCTCAAAGGAATATCATCGCTGTGTAGGAAATCCGAATCGCCCGAAACTGCTGGTTGCCGCCTGATCAAAATAGAGCCGTTTGATTGTTTTACGGCTTTTTGTACGAGCACTACCGGAACGGACAATGGCGATTGCTGATTTTTTGCAAAAACACATTTGATGGACAGAACAACAATTACGAATGCCTCCAAAATCACCAGCACAAAAAGTGCAAATGTGAAACGACGGAATTTTCCATGTTGTCCCTTATGCGGTTTGTTTGTCGTTATCATAGTCTTTGCCTGCCTCCTTGCATCTTTGCAGCCATGCTTCATATCGACGGACATTTTCCTCGTCAGAATAAAAGCGCTCAATGCCTGCAAGCAGTGTCCGGCAAAGGCTGTCCATCTGAACTTTCGGAATCTGCGAACAGTCGATTTTGATACTGGCCATGATGCATTCCTCACTTACTGATTAACTGCGGATCTGTTTGCCTGCCGCTGCTCAAGGCGCTCTAGCGCACTCATAATGCGCTGCCGGGTCATGTCGTTGCCCTTCTTACTGTGAAGAACGGCGGACAGGTAGGAATTCGTGATACCGGCTTCATCTGCCAGCTGTTTTCCTGTGATCCCCGCCATGTGCATGCGTCCGGCCACTTCAGCGGTCCAATCAAGATTCAAAAGCTCACCTCCCAAATTCAAATATTTTTACGAAAAGGAGTTGAAATATTTGTACTGGTGTGGTATCATAAAAATAATGCGTATACGATACCTTTTGACGCTCCTCCGGGCCAACGGAATGGGGCCTGTTATTTTGTTACCATCGTTCAAATATTTGCTCCTCAGTTTATATTATAGAGCTAATATTTGAACTTGTCAATAGGGTCGGAGCAAATATTTGAATTTCATTGGAGGCAATATGTTTTACGACGTGTTCAAAAAGCTCTGTGAGGAACATGGTATCAACCCAACACGGGCAAGTATAGAAATCGGGTTCAGTCGAGGCAGCGTATCCTACTGGAAAAAGCGTTATACAGAAGGCTTTGATGCGAAGCCTGATTCTTATACCGCAGAGAAGATTGCTGATTACTTTGGCGTTTCTGTAGACTACTTGTTAGGCCGCACTAACGATCCTATCGACTATGATAAAAATGGGGAAGCTCTTGCAGAAATCCCTCTTGCATATGTGGATGCCGCCGATGGAGATATGAAAAAAGCAAGGGCGATTATGCTTACGGCTGAATCGGATGCTTTGCGTGAAAGGGACTCCATGCCGGAGATTTATCGGCAATATTTGAAATTGGACACAATTGACCGTGCCAAAGTGGAAGCCTATATTACCGGTCTGCTGTCAGCCGATAAATATCAATCCTGCCCCCAGTCCAAAAATGCTTGATACGGCGTAGTGGAAAGGTACTGTATGTAGATTTTAGAAGAGCCAAAAAGTAGAAGGAGGCAGCCATGGACGGACACGACTATGAATACCTTGTAGCAGGCTATCTTCGTAAATGCGGATATAAACGAGTAACGGTCACGAAGGGATCTGGCGATTACGGCGTTGATGTCATTGCACATAAATGCGGGCATACATACGCGGTTCAATGCAAGTACTATTCAACCCCGGTTAGTCTCAGTGCTGTCCAAGAAGCCGTTGCAGGTAAGGCTTTTTATGGTTGTGATCGTGCAATGGTCGTTACAAACAACTCATTTACCAAAGCGGCTAAAAAGTTGGCAGATGCGAATGGTGTAGTACTTCTAAGCGGGGTGCGATCTGAAGGAGCGATTAACTGGTCATTGCTATCAAAGCTGCCTAAAAAGGTAAAAATCGTTTTAGTGTGTGCTTACCTATTCGTGGCATCGGCAATCGCTGCAGCTGCATTTGATATCATAAAGAATCAGCCATTTTGGCTGGCTGCTTATAACGTAGTATGCACCTCAGCGATTTTAACGTTTCCGTTTTGGGTCAAACCCGCAATTCGTGGTGTTATAAATCTGATTCGATTTATCTATGATAAACTCAGAGTTAAGATTAAAGAGGTCAATAGAAATCGGGCCTTTAAGTCTGGTACGGTGGCAGTAAATCCTGAAGCTCTACAATCATACCTACCGATAGAATCACAGGAAACCAAAGCCGCATATGCCAAAATACTGTCAGCACTACCGGCATTTACGCCTACTGAAATACAGCAGAAATGTGATTGCAGTTTCGCTGGTGCATTAGCTATTTTGCAGCGATTGCTCGCCTGCGGGCTGATCTCACAGTGCCGAGTAGGAACTTACACATGGACAGAAAAAGCTCTCCTGCTAGGCGCAGAAGAGCTTAAAGGATGATAATTATGTCAATGGATATTAAGTGGCAGAAGCCAAAAGCAAATAACGGCGAACTGGCCGTCGTATATGCCCGGTATTCGAGTCACAATCAGGGCGAGCAGTCCATTGAAGGGCAGCTCGCCGAGGCCAAGAAATATGCCACCGCGCATGGGTACACCATCGTGCATGAATACGTTGACCGGGCAAAAACAGGACGGACGGATAACCGCACTGAGTTTCAGCAGATGTTGAAAGACACGGCAAAAAAGCAGTTTTCTGTTATCATCCTCTGGAAAGTTGACCGTTTCGGGCGCAACCGTGAGGAAATTGCCATAAACAAGATGAAATGCCGCAAGAACGGCGTGCGTGTCGAGTATGTGGCGGAAACCATTCCGAACAGCCCAGAGGGCGTGATCCTAGAAAGCGTACTGGAAGGCTTTGCAGAATATTACAGCTTACAGCTGTCACAGAACATCCGCCGTGGCCGTGCTGAGAGCGCCGAGAAGTGCCAGTCGTTGGGCGGAAACCGTCCGTTGGGGTATAAAACTGGAGCAGATAAAAAGTTCGTTATAGATGAAAACACCGCACCTACAGTGAAGATGATTTTCACCATGTACGCAAACGGGGCCACGGTCACAGAGATTGTGAACAAGCTCAATGAAATGGGTTTGCGGACGTTGCGCGGCGGGCTATTCACCAAGAACAGCTTGTATACGATTCTGAGAAACAAGAAATATATCGGCATTTATGAATACCAAGATCACGAAGTAAAAGACGGCGTGCCACGAATCATTGAAGATGATGTATTCAATCGGGTACAGGAAATGTTGAAGATCAATAAACGGGCTCCAGCGAAAACTTGGTCCCGTGCAGATTACATCCTTACGGACAAGCTGTTCTGCGGCAAGTGCGGCGCTCTGATGTTCGGGGAGAGCGGCACCAGTAAAACCGGAGCCAAGCATAATTACTACATCTGCTCCAACAAGAAGCGATTCCGCTCCTGTGACAAAAAAGCGGTACGGCAAGCCGATATCGAAGATGCCGTTCTTGATGCCACCCGTAAACTGTTGCAGGACGATGAACTGTTAGATTTTATTATTGATCGTACATGGGAGTGTTATCTTGCACAGGACAACAGTCAAGAGGAGCTGCGCAACCTTCAGCGGCAGCTTGCGCAGACTGACACCGCCATATCAAACCTCATTCGGGCCATTGAGGCCGGAATACTGACCGAGGAAACCAAAAAGCGCATGGACGAGCTTACGCAGCAAAAAGCAGATTTGAAAGCATCTATCGCCGATCGTGAGATCGCACGTGGGTTCCATCTGCAAAAATCACACATTGCATTTTATCTTCATAGCTTACGTGACGCAGACTGGTCTGATAAAGAGACACAAAGACGGCTGATCCAAACTTTCGTGAATGCCGTATTTGTGTACGATGACCACATAACGTTGACGTACAACTTCAGCGGGGATAATAGCATCGTCACATTGCGTGATATGCAGCGTTTTGAAGACGGGGAGGAGTTCGGATGCCGTGCGTCTCGCTCCACCAAAACACACAGGTACGAACTCTTTTGGTTCAAAAACGTGTTCGGCCTGACAAGAAAACTGCCGCAGAGGTGATTGTCCTCTGCGGCAGTTTTCTTATTCGCCGGTGTAGCTCTCTGTCGGCAGGAGCTTATAGGTTTTCAGCGTCTTTCCGCACCTGCGGCATTTATACCGATAGATCGTATCAATGTCGCCTGCGCTGGAACCGACAGCGAAATCGGAATCAAGCATCACCCAACTGTGCGATTCACAGGGGCATAGGCGCTCCTCAAGCTCCGATACCCGGTACGACAGCCGCACAATCTCGGCTTTCAATCTCCTTCGACCGAACATTATGCCTCCCTGTAATTGTCCTTGATGTACTGGTTCCTCCGGCAGCAGGAGCACTTCTGATGCCGGGTGTTCAGCCAGACGCAGCCTTCGCAGTCACCGATTTGCACGACGCTGGCAGCAGGCAGCGCACGAATGGCCGAGAAAGCTGCTACGTAATCGCCTGAAGTTCTGCGAACAATCTCCATTGCTGCCGTTTTCAAGACGTATTCGTCCATCATTGTTTTCCCCCGTCCTTGACCGTCACGCGCAGTTCGACGACGCGCCCGTCTTTAAGCGTCCACTCATAGCCTCCCGACGTGGCTTTCTCGCAGTTTAGCCCTCCGAGGCATTCTTGCACGATGTAGTCCCGGACGGCGCAGATCGCTTCGTCCGTACATTCGGTTTTGTTCTGCCATAGGTTTTTGTTGCGGCTATTCAGCGTCCCCGCGTATATGGCGAACGCTCCGCAGCCAACATGATACTCAGCCATTGTCAGCCTCCTGCTCTCCGTCCGCGAACGGGTACACGTCCACCTGATTGCCGGGAGCCACGACAACGATGTCATGCTCAGCGGGAATGCCTAACAACCCGTAGGCCGCCCAGTCACAGCCGCTGCTGTCGCCCTTCTTCGGTGTGCCCTTGCCGGTGTACCGGCCCAGACACTCCTGATAGGCACAGTTCGGAGATTTCGCACCGGCATCTTTGAAGTCCTGCACGGATGCAACGTGACCGCACATAGGGCAGCGGAAACGCCACTTTAGCATATCGGGGCCGAAACGCCGCACGGCCTCTGCCTTCCACTCCTCAACACTGTTATATTTCATTTTGTGATCCTCCTTCGTGTAGCCTTCAATACCATTCTTCCTTACGTACAATCCAGACGGGAAAAGCCCTTGAAACCTTTTGATCGTATATACAATACCAGCCGCTCGGTTCTCCATAGCCGCCGTCCCAGTCTGAACGCAATTCCCAGCGGCACCAGCCGTCCTGCACTCGCATTTCAGACTTGCATTTAGCAGGTATTCGGTCTTCATGACAAATGAAGTCTGGAACATCTTCACTATTGGGGCAAGCGTCCTTTGCGATGATGTACGCTTCACCGTCGCAGTCGTAGTTCCATGCGTCCCAAACAAAATTGCGTTTTGATCTTGCCATGCTCATTCCTCCGGTATCGTCCCATGAATTCCCCGCCACTCAAAGCAGCTACAATTTTCGTCACATTTCTCGCAGTACACCAGATATTCTTCGTCAGGCCGGTATATCGGCTTTCCGTCGTTGCAGAAGTGAGCGCAGAATTGGCAGCCGTCCTGGCCGGATACGGCGCACCGTAAATCCTGTTCCAGCTCTGAAATGGCCTCTTTCATGATTCGTGCTGCTCCCCACAATTTCTGAAGCAGTACCGCCTGCTTCTGAAGCAATACTGTCTGCTTCTCAATCATGTTGGCAGCATCCAGCATTATCTGGTTTACATTGCAGCTTCTCCGCACCTCACCTGACTTGATGCCCAAAAATTCCGCTAAATCTTCGCTTATGGGTTCTGTTAGCAGATAGGGACACTCACCGCTACAACCACTATCATCATTGGCACGGCACCGCAGCGCCTTTATGATCTCATTTGTCTCCATCTCTCATTCTCCTTTCCGCTGTTTGTCCTCCGCCATGCGCTTCCGGCGGTACTCATCGTACTGCCTGCGGTACTCATAGCTGGGCCCGAAGACGTGCCACGCCGCTTTCACCAGATTCGGCTCAAAGGGCCGGATTTTCTCTAAGTCCGCCGCCGCCGACGCCGAAATGGCGCACCCGCAGCATCCGGTCCGGGTCAGGCCGTAGACCTCATAAGCATCGGAATACCGGATGCCGTAGTATTCCTTGTACCATGCCTTGTCTGCGTCGGTGACGTAGTACAGCGGCCGGAGCCGGTACTGCCCACTGGATGTCTCAGTAAAGCACATGCTGGTGCAGTCCTTCTTGGGGACGGAGCGCATGCCGCCCTCGGCCCGGCGCTCCCCGGTGATGATCATGTCGTACCCCTTCTGCACCGAGTGGGCCAGCTGCTTTTTGCAGCAGTCGCAGCACCGGTTGGACACCCGGAAGGGGATGGGGTTCTCCTTGATGAAGTCCAGCAGGTACTTGGACGAGCCGATGACCAGCTGGATCTCCGGTCGGGGCTCTCCCTTGGAGTTGCAGCCGCAGAGGAAGTTGATCTGGCTCTCACAGTGGGGATACCGCTGCCGCAGCTCCTCCCGCTTGGCGGCCTTGTCCCCGGCGTTTATGTACTCATCGGCGATGGTCAGGGGAATGTGCTTATTTTGAACCCCTTCCAGCCCCGCCGAGATGATCTTGGAGATAAAGGGCAGCCCATACTCCCGGGTGGCCAAGACGATGTTTTTCTTTGGCCGGTATTCCGGGATGCTCACGCCGTATTTTTGCTCCATGTCCCGCTTGTGCCGCTTGATGGCCTCCATCTCCAGGCCGGTGTTGAAGAAGCAGTAGCGGACCGGCGGGAGGTGAAAGAGCGCCCGGGTGCTCTCGATCAGGTGCAGCATGATGTCGCTGTCGCTGCCGCCGGAGTAGGAGCAGATGGCGTTGGGGTGCTGCACCAGCCGTTCTGCAATGATGCTTTGGATGGTCTGGAACTTTTTAGGCGCATCGAAGTCCGCATAGGCTGGCCGGTCGGTGTAGACACGGCTTTTTTGAACATTCTGACTCATTTTGACTCATCCTTTCTTTTGGTGGCCGATTTCTTTCGGGCTAATCCGCATAATTCGCTCAAGCGTATTGATGTGTTTGCGTAGAAGTTCCATACTGCTATAGCATCCAGATACTTTACCGGCAGCATGATTTGCCCATTCTTCATGGACCTCCCAGCCGAGCTCGTGCTTCGCCTTAGCGGCATCCAGTGCCGCACCTTCTGATCTGGATCGTTTGCAAAAGGTCTCAAACAGGTTTCGTTGCTCATCAAGCAGATGGCGTAAACACGGCAATGTTGTTGATGCGATCTGCTTGCATTTTAGGAGCGCATCGTCACTATCGGCTTCAACCCATGCCGTGTCATATCCTTGACTGATGCAATAGCTTTCGGCAGCACGAATTGAGTCGAACACGAGATTACCCACTAAGGCATATCCGCAATTTACGTTGTTGAATCGCATATCGTTCTCACCTCCTTAAAGTCTTGTGTGCAGCATTCGCACCGTTCATCCGGCACCCAGTCACGCCAATGCCGTTCCAGCCACCTCTGTGCAGCAACCAGACTGCTACACGTCTTGACGGTCACAACCTCGATGTCGCCGTACTGAACCTCAAGGCAAGTTTCCACGGTGAAGGAAAACTCCGCAGTGCGGGTGATCCGCCAATGCTGACCACCGAGGATAGTTGCCCAGCAGGTTGGTATGCCATCAGTTTTGCGGATGATCTCATAGGCTGCCATACATAACACCTCCTATTCTTCGGTCGTCAGTCGGATAAAGGGACCGGCATAATCGCAAATGGCGGTAGGGTGCAAGCCATCGTCAATGTGAGCGCGCTCAAGGTTACGCAGCGTTATGCTCTGGGGCAGCGCCGACAGGACCTCATACGCCCAGACCCAATTCCAGCAGTCCAGACGGTCTTTTCGGGCATCCAGCGTGGCGGCCACGCAGACCGCGACAACCGCCCTGCCGTGCTTGGACAGACAGGCGTTGAAATTCTCGCGGGCCTTCGGTGTCGAGAGGTCCGTCCTCGCTGCGTCAATCCGACGCAGCAGGGCGAATTTCGCCTCCCGGCTCCCGTTACCGGCCAGCGCCTTGACCTCTTTGAACAGCGTTCGATCCAGTTTCATTGCTTACCTCCTTACCACTCCTGCGCCTCGAAGTCTTCCAGCGCAGTACGGGCACGAAAAGAAATTGCCATGCGCTCGTCAGCCGCTTCTTTCTGACGCTTGCAGAGTTCTGAGTTAGGATCGTCGCCTTCCTCGTATTCGTGCTGAAGGTGGCGAGCTGCCCTGTAAACCTCGTCTGCGCGTGTAGCTTCTGCGCGCAGCAGCTCATGGATGAATTCCAAAGTGTTGATGTTCATGTTCTATCCCTTTCTGCCCTCGTAACCTCCGGGGCGGGTATCAGTTCAGACCGCGTTAATCAGTGTGCGGAAATGGAAGCACTGAATGTTGTAGCCGCCAGCACCAATCGTCTGGACCTTTGCGGTCCCGCGCGTACCGACGATGAAACCATTTAGGTCCTGCTTGCTGCCAACGCTCAGACCGGATGCGTCGGTGATCTCACCAACAATGGCATTGGTACGCTCAATGATGAAGTCGTACTTCCGGTTGGCTTCTTCGTTCAGGTCCTTTTCGAGCTGCTTCATAGCAGCTTCAAGGGACCGTTCATTACTGTAGGGCCTCAGGTGCTCATACTCGCCCTCGCGCACCTTCTGTTCGCCCTTGCGGGGTTTTCCCCAACGATCCGTATAGGTGAAGGTTTCATAGTAGCCCCGCACCTTGCAGCGAAAAGCGGCGTTCGCTTCGTCGTAGGCGGCTTTTGCGGCCTCGTACTCAGGGCTTCTGTATTCGGTATCGGAGAAGGTGCAATACAGATCCCACACGCGCTGTTTTTCGTCGAAATAGGACGCAAGCCCATTACCGTAGAATTCGGTGCAACGCTGCTTCCAGATTTCGAGGAATTCAAGAATCGCGGGGACATTCCGGCTGTTCGCCTTTTCCAGAGCGGCTTCCAGTTCGGCCTGATACTTTGCGAGAGCCTGCCGGGCTGCATCCAAATCTTGTCGTGCCCAGATAAAGTCGCGCTCGTCATAGAAATAGGGGTTATTCTCCCAGTTAGATTCCTTGGCCCGCCAGATACGGGCCAGTTTCTTTTCCAGCTTGTCGATCTCCTTCTCCTTACCGGCGATCCGCTTCTGGATGAAATCAATGCTTGCCATTTTCGTTATCCTTCTCTCAAACATCCACACTGACACGGTGGTACGCCCAGAAACGACCACCACGAACGAAGACCTTGTACCAGCTTGTGAACGCCTGACCAGTGCAGTCATAGGCGGACGGGTAATAGGGCCGGTATTCGTAGTCCTCGAAGTAGCTGACGGCCTCGTCCATCGTCTCGATGTATTCGGGCAGCGGCAGCAGCTCCGTATAGCCGTCAATGCCGTCATCCTGAATGATGCGGCGCTCAGAGACAGGTCGGGATGAGAACTTGCGCATTTCGTGCTTGAGGTCGGCGGCCTTCTGACTCATGCCGCGCTCATAAGCAATCCCAAGGATTTCATAGGCGACCTTCAGGTCGGTGTAGCTGTTGATGTTAAACATTTTTAGCACCCCTTTCAATCTTCGATGGAAAAGCAGGTATGACAGATCTTGCCGAGGCAGTACAGGATGCCGTCCAGACCGAGAATGTTGTAAGTTTCTGGGTCACTGTACCGCATGATTGTTTTCGCCATTTTGAGAAGTCTTGCCGTCGTGATGCTGTGTACTTTGGTCATATTTAGAAGCCTCTCGTACTCATCATTGGTGCCCATGGTGAACCATTCATGACTGATGCATAGCGCCCGTAGGTCATCCATATCCATCCAACGCATTTCCTTTGCTTTCATAGGTTTAATTCCTCCAATCACAAAGTTCAAACAATTGCTTTACAATCATGATTATAGTGCAATTATTTGAACTTGTCAAGAGGCAAGATTCAAATAATTGAATTTCATTTTTGGGGCACAAAAAATAAGGCTGCCGAGCGATGGGGTTACGCTCAACAGCCTTATTTCTATAATATACGTGCATATAGGCGCTATGATGTACGCACATTGTTTTTCTATATTTTAGGTATTCAATATGAAAAATATGTAACATTGTAACTCCTAGCTGAAAAGTGCCTTGTTTCAAGGCTTTTTGGGGTTACAGCTTGTGCTACAACAGGGGTTACGATTTTCAGCTTCGTAGTGACACGAGTCCTACATGAATTCAGGGGTTACAGTCATAACACGCCTGACTGTAACCCCTGTAGTCTGGTTATCTCACCAGTGCTGTACACTATCTGATCGGGCTAGTGAAAAAATTGCCGTAAATATTTTAATTATGCCCCGAACCCAGCGTCGGAATGAAAACCGCCTTTCATTGGGCCGAAAATGCCCCTTCCGCAGCTTTCAAATTAAAAAAAAAGCCCGTTTTTTGATTTCAACCAGCAGTCAGAGCTTCACCACCCCGCTCTCATCCGTCACGATCAGCGCCCCCTCCGGCACGCCATGCGCCCCAACCGGATTC
>ERZ1035014.84-NODE-84-length-49217-cov-9.012347_pt1 | contig 49217 bp, 37 predicted proteins | sample MGYA00520620_ERZ1035014 | MGnify/ENA primary metagenome ERZ1035014 (study PRJEB33766, sample SAMN09781744) | gut metagenome | biome: gut microbiome | host: Homo sapiens | place: Madagascar | study: EMG produced TPA metagenomics assembly of the PRJNA485056 data set...
AACCCAATCACCGGCGTGCCTAGAAGCGCGACGATGGCGATGGCGATGAGCAGTCGTGTTTTTGCCGCAGCTGGTTTCATCGTTCCCCTTGCGTGGCTACTTTTCCTCGATTGTGATGACGGCCTTCTTCTCGCCCCTGATTATCTGCCCGTCAATGACGCACTTCGCCTTCTGGTTCTTCGCAATCTTCGGAATGTCGAACATGACGTCCAGCATCCTCTTCTCGATGATTGCACGGAGGCCGCGGGCGCCAGTCTTGCGGACGCAGGCGATCTCGGCGACAGCCTCCAGCGCGTCCTGCGTGAACTCAAGATCGACGCCGGAGATTGACATGAGCTCCTTGAACTGCTTGACAATCGCGTCCTTAGGCTCGGTCAGAATGTGGAGCAAATCGTCCTTGGAGAGTTCCTTCAGCGCGGTGACGACCGGCAGGCGCCCGACGAACTCGGGGATGAGCCCGAAGGTAATCAGGTCCTCCGGCTCGACATAGTCGAGGGGGTTGCGGGCAAGCTCCTCCTCGGGAATCGCAAGCCCCGACGCAGGCTTCTCATCGGCGCCAAAGCCAAGAGGACGCGCACCGCCACGCTTGGCGACAATCTTGTCAAGGCCGACAAAGGCGCCGCCGCAGATGAAGAGGATGTTCTTCGTGTTCAGCTGGACGTATTCCTGGTCAGGATGCTTCCTGCCACCCTTCGGGGGAATGTTGGCGATGGTATTCTCGAGTATCTTCAAAAGAGCCTGCTGGACACCCTCGCCGGAGACGTCGCGGGTGATGGAGACATTGTTCGTCTTCCGGGCAATCTTGTCGATTTCATCGACGTAGACAATCCCGATTTCCGCCTTGGAAATGTCGTTGTCGGCGGCCTGGATGAGCCTGAGGAGGATGTTCTCGACATCCTCGCCCACATATCCCGCCTCGGTAAGGGTCGTCGCATCCGCGATTGCAAAGGGAACCTGCAGCTTGCGGGCGAGGGCCTGCGCCAGAAGGGTCTTCCCGCTGCCGGTGGGGCCAATCATGAGGACGTTGCTCTTGACGAGCTCGACATTGTCCTTCGGCCTCGACTTCTTTGCGTTCTCCTGCTCGTGGAGGATGCGCTTGTAGTGGTTGTGGACTGCGACGGCGAGGGTCTTCTTCGCCTGCTCCTGCCCGTAGCAGTAGAGGCTGAGGAAGTCGTAGATTTCCCTGGGTGTGCCCAGACGCTCGCGGGTGATTCCCTTGGAAGGCTCCGCCAGGCGCATCGGCTTGTCGTGCCGCACCATTCCGGTAAGCGGGTCGATGGTGGAGAAGAGCGACTGCTCCATCGAACTCTGGAGCTGCGGCGAAATGTTGTCGGCCCTGCTGATGTATTCAGTCGCGATGGCGACCATCTCCTCGATGACGACGGGCCTGTTGGTGGCCCCCATGGCCCTGAGAAGCATGTTGCAGCACTTCAGGCAGACCAGGGGAAGACCCTTCTGGCGGAAACCCAGGTCAATCCCGAATTCATGCTCGTGGTAGTTGAACCCGCAGAGCATGCAGATGCCCGTCTTCTCGCTGACGGATTTTGTCGGCTTGCGTGGCATGGCGGCTACCTACTTCTTCGCAGGGGACTTCGACTGCAGGGGAATGACCGAGTCAACCACGTTGTATTCAGTGGCCTCCTGGGCGGACATGAAGAAGTCACGCTCGGAATCCTTGGCAATCTGCTCCGCGCTCTTCCCAATGTGCTTCGAGAGAATGTCGTAGAGGACAGCCTTGGTCTTCATGATCTCCTGGGCCTGGATGTTGATGTCCGCAGCAGTGCCCTGGCAACCGCCGGAGGGCTGGTGGATCATGATGCGGGAGTGCGGAAGGGCAAAACGCTTGCCCGCGGCGCCAGCCGCAAGAAGGACGGCCCCCATCGAGGCGGCCTGGCCAATGCAGTAGGTGCGGACGTCGCAGGAAATCATCTGCATGGTGTCGTAAATCGCAAGGCCCGCCGAGACGACGCCGCCGGGGCTGTTGATGTAGAAGTGGATGTCCTTCTTGGGATCCTCGCTCTGGAGGAAGAGAAGCTGCGCCATGACGCAATTCGCGACGGTGTCGTCAATCTCACTGCCGAGCATGACGATTCTGTCCTTCAGCAGCCGTGAATAGATGTCGTATTGGCGTTCGCCGTTGCCTGTCTGTTCGATGACGTAGGGTGCGTAGTAACTCATGCGTTGGGTTTCCTGTATCTTGTTGTTGTCTGGGCGATAGTGTCTTTACGCCGAAGCTTCCGCAACGGCGTCCGGTTCGCGTACGCGCATCTCCGCGCACGCGCGTATGAAAATTCCGCCACTCTCCATAGTTGACGATGGAAGGGCGGAGAATGCCGTCCGCAAGGGAGGAGATCCGCAGCGGAGCCCCGGGGACGCGCCTCCGCGACGCGCGGATAGCGTGGGCGGACGGGAAGGAAGGAGGATGGGTGGGGGGAAGGCTTCCGCCCCCGCCGCTTTCCCCCGGATGAGGCCCGGGCACGCGACGGCGCTTCCACGGCGCCGCCGCACGACCCGGCCGACGGGTTATTCGACTTCGGTGATGTCGGCTTCCTTGACCATCAGGGCAAGCACCTTCTGGCGGGAGATGGCCGTGAACATCGAATTCCACTCGTCGCGGTTCTTGCGGAGTTCGTTGATGTACTGCCCAAGCTCCATGCCTACGCGCTGGGCATTCCTGGCACAGTAGCCATAGACCTCCTCGGTGGTGATCTGGATGTTCTCCTTCTGGGCAATGAGGTCGTAGGCACGGACGAGCCTGATGGTCTTCGGAACGTCCTCGGCAACACGCTGCTCGGCCTTCTCAAGCTCCTTCTCAAGCTCCTCGCCCTTCAGGCCACGGGACTCAAGACGCTGCTTCTCAATCTCGTTGGACTCCTGAAGAACCCTGGCCAGGTGCTTCGGAGGAATCTCAAAGGAGAGCTTGGAGGAGTATTCCTTGACAATCTGCTCGTAGACGTTGTTCTCCTGGGAAACCTCGGCGTTCCTCTCCATCTGCTGGCGGACCATCGCCTTGACGTCGTCAAGGCTCTTCATGCCAGTCTGCTTCTCAAACTCCTCGTCAAAGGCAGGAGGCGTGAAGCCGTGGACTTCGCGGAGGGTGAAGTGGTAGTTGAGTGTCTTGCCACGCAGGGATTCGATGCGGAAGTCCTCGGGGAAGGTCACAGGCGCGTCCTTCTCGCCATTCAACTCGACACCCTCCATGATGGCGGTGATGCCAGGAATGGACTCGGGGTCGCGAAGAATCTGCCACGCATTGGTGCCGGACACCAGGAACTTCGCCCGCGGGTCGTTCTTGAGCTCGTCATCGGCGTCACAGGTGTAGTCGACGCGAACCATGTCGCCCTTATGGGCAGGCCTCTCCACCTTCTCGTAGGTTCCACGCATGTGGAGGTAGGTGTCCGCAGCCTCGTCAACCTGCTTGTCGTCGATGACAATCTTCTTGCGGGTCGCCTTCAACCCCTTGTATTCGGGAAGCTCGAACTCGGGGAAGACTTCGAGGGTGGCCTTGACAGTGAAATCCTGTCCGGGAACATACTCCGGAATGCGGTCGCCCTCAAGGTCAATCTCGCTGGCCAGGGTGAGCTTCTTCTCGGCGACGACTTCCTCTACCGCCTGGTTGGCCAGGTAGGCCGCAGTGTCAGAGAGAATCTCCTTGCCATGAAGGCTCAGGATCATGGACTGGGGAATGTGGCCGGCACGGAAGCCAGGCTTCTGGACATGCTTCGAATAATAATCCAAATGCCTGTTGTACGCCTTCTTGCCAACCTCGGCAGGAACAGTGGCGGTAAGCTGCAATGTGCAGGGCGAAATGGCAGTCAGTTCGGCGTTGAGGCCGCTCTTGTAGGTTTCCACTTTCTAAGCTCCTTAAGAAAAAACAAGGGATGAACTAATTCAAAAAATCCGGGACGGACAGAAGGAGGAAGGCAGACCGCCACACCCTCGAAAAAAGGGAATCGCCACGGCAAAAAAACCACGGCACCGTCCGCACAACGTAAAGTAGCGTACTATAATCCAATATGAGTAGGGAGGAGAGAGGAGAGGGTAGAAGGTAGTGCATGGACACTATGCAGTGGGCGTCCGTTGAGCGCGGCAGGTGCCGCGCAGGTAGAGGGCAGAGAAGGATTCACACAGGGATCGCACGGCGATTCTGCCGTGCGATGCGCGCCCAAGCGCGCCAACCACGCACTGCTTTCTTCTCCCTTCTCTCTCTTCCCTACATGACGGACGCCCACTGCAAAGTGGCCACGCACTACTTTCTTCTCCCTTCTTCCCTCTTCCCTTGAAAAAAGCAGTGGGCGTCCGTTGAGCGCGGCAGGCGCCGCGCAGGTAGAGGGCAGAGAAGGATTCACACAGGGATCGCACGGCGATTCTGCCGTGCGATGCGCGCCCAAGCGCGCCAACCACGCACTGCTTTCTTCTCCCTTCTCTCTCTTCCCTACATGACGGACGCCCACTGCAAAGTGGCCACGCACTACTTTCTTCTCCCTTCTTCCCTCTTCCCTTGAAAAAAGCAGTGGGCGTCCGTTGAGCGCGGCAGGCGCCGCGCAGGTAGAGGGCAGAGAAGGATTCACACAGGAATCGCACGGCGCTTCTGCCGTGCGAGGCGCGCCCAAGCGCGCCAACCACGCACTACCTTCTTCTCCCTTCTCTCTCTTCCCTACATGACGGTAGCCCACTGCAAAGTGGCCACGCACTACTTTCTCCTCCCCTCTCTCTATTCCCTACTCTTGCATTATCTTAAACTGATTTCAGTTCCGTTTTTCAATCACCCCAGAGCCACATCCCCAAAACGAACACACGCTTATGAGGAAGTTGTCAACAGTTTTCCTGTTTTGTCTAGCATTGTCCCTTTTCTCCGACCAGACATGGGATTTTCGTGATGGCGACCTTCATGGTTTCCGTCCGTACAATTTCATCGAATACGACCTGGTTCCCGGCGAAGGTTTTGTGAGCGTTGGCCAGAACAACGCATATTTTTTTGCGCCCAGCGACCTTCTTCTGAAGGCGTCCGACTACAAGTATCTTGAGATAGGGATTGACTGCGACGCCGCTCTTTTTCCCGTCTATTTTGGTCATCCTGGCATTGGTCCTTCAGAGCAGACCCGCCTGGACGTGCAGATTGACAAGGAGAAGGGGGTTGGTCTTGTCAACCTACAGGGTCATCCCAACTGGAAGGGTGACATTTCCCTCATGCGTTTCGACGTAGTGCTGCGCGGCGGCGAGAAGGCCACCGTCCGCTACATCCGCCTGCTTGGGGAGGAGCCAGTCTATCCCGACTTCGGCCTTGTCGGCAACGGCGACTTCTCCGCCGGTTCGAGGGGCTGGAGCGGCGACGCTTCCTTTGGCGCGAACGGGGCGGCCATTCCCTCCGGAGGGGCGCTTGAATCCGACTTCATCTCGATTCCCTCCGGGGGCAAGTACATCCTGAAGGTCGAATCCACCTACAATGTCGAAACCACCGTCGAATGCCTTGACATCCTTGACAGGCCGATTGCAAAGGAGGTTGTCACCGACGGCATTGCGACCATGGTGCTCCCCTCCATGGCCGCGGAGGTGCGCCTTGTCCTTCGCAATACCCTCGACCATGGCATCGACGTGATGCAGATTGGATTCTACGGCGTTCCCGACGACATGCCCTTCAGCGAGGCCCTTGAGTCCATTGAAATGGGAGAGAAGATCATCGGCAATGCCGGCGAAAACGGCCCCTTCCTCGGCGGATGGATCTGGGAACCCACGCTCGGCGACACCCCAAATGGAACCGCAATCTTCCGCAAGGAATTCGACATCGAATCCCTGGATGACATAGCGGAGGCGCGCTTCAATGTCACGGGAGACGATGTGGTCCGCACGGATTTGAACGGACACATCCTCCAGGGCGAATACTCCAACCAATGGGCAATCCCGGAAGTCTTCCATGTCAAGGAGTTCCTCAAGGAAGGCAGGAACGTGCTTGTCTCACGCGTGCTCAATGGCGGCGGCCCAGGCGGCCTCATGGCGGATCTGGAGATCATCCACAAGGACGGCTCCCGGACTCTCGTCGTGACCGATGACACCTGGCAGTGCGCGACAGTCTCCCCGGACGATGACGGCTGGGCCGACGTGGAGCCCGTCTGCCCCGCCACCTTCCTCTGCGTAAATGGCGGCGGCGTATGGGGACCCGTCATCCACTCGGGAGTCAGCTCGGCCTCCTTCGAAATCAAGGGGCTCGACCTTCCGGAGAGTCTCGACCCATCGACCGTGTGGGCGCCAAAGGCGACACTGGTGCTGCCAGAGGCCGCCGGAGACCTGGGCGGCGAACTCGAATTCTCCGTGCGCCTGCAGAACGACCGCTACAACTTCATGATCCAGGGATGCAAAGTCTCCGGAACCGCCCTCTCGGGCAAGCGCGAATACGCCCTTGATCTGTCGCCCACCAACTTCAGGTTCCTGCCGGCCGGCGAATACAACGTCGTCGTAAGCATGAATCCCGCCAAGGTCAGCTCCTGCGACATTCCCGGCAAGGTGACCATGACGCGTCCAGACGGCGAAGCCCTGGGGCTTTCCGAATCGCGCCTGGACGACCTCGACATCATCCCCCAGCTGGTCATGAACGGCGAGGAGCGCTCCACCCTCACCCAGTATCTCGTCGAGGTGGACCAGCAGCGCGACAAGCACTTCCGCGAGCTCAAGACCGCCATCGACAACGGAGTCAAGGGGGTCTGGTTCCACCATAGAATCAACTTTGACAAGGACGGAAACCCCGATTTCACGGACCTGGACAACTTCTGCACCTCCATCCTGATGCGCAATCCAGAGGCGCACATCATCACAATTCCCGGACTCGACCCGATGCGCAGTCCAAAGATGATGCCCTTCTTCGACAAGAACCCCGACACCCTCGCCATCGCCTCCGATGGCCATACGGATATCGTCAACTACAGCGGCGCACGCCAGAAGTCACCATCCATGGCATCCAGAAAGTGGCTTGACGAAGGCGACAGAATTCTGACCCTCCTGGTCGAACACATCAAGGAAATGCCGTACGGCAGCCGCATCGCGGCGGTCCTGCCAAGCTCCGGCATCACATGGGAGTGGATGTACTGGGGTTCCCAGACAAAATTCGAGTTCCTCGACTACAACCCGGATTTCGCACGGGCATTCGCCGACTTCGCACGGGAAAAGTACGAAACAATCGATGAGGCAAATGCCGCGTGGGGACGGAATTTCGCCTCCTTCGAGGAGATTGCCGAGAAAAACCTCCTGCCTACGGCAGAGGAACGCAATGACGGACAGGACGGACGGTCAATCCGGCTGCCCTCGGAATCACAGTATGTCATGGACTTCAACCGCTGCATGGCAGTCGTGGTCACGGATGCAATCATCCGCTTCTGCGACACGGTGAAGCGGGTCTCCGAAGGAAAGCTGCTGGCGGGCGCATACTACGGATACTACAAGCAGATCAGCGTCTCGTTCTGGGCGCAGGCCAGCGGGCACTGGGCGTTGAGCCGCCTGCTTGCCAGCGACTCCGTCGACATCTTCCACGCCCCCTCGTCCTACAGCGGACGCGGCCCCGGAGAGTGCGGCGGCCTCATGGTCCCCGAAGGCTCCGTGCGCCTGAACGGAAAGGTCTTCGTCACCGAAAGCGACATACGCACCCTGCATACAACCCAGGCAATCGGGCGCTGCCGCGACCTCAAGGAGACGAAGGCGGTCCTCATCCGCGAATATGCGATGTCGCTTGCGCGCAACGTAGGCTTCCGCTACTACGACTTCAGCCTGGGCTGGGTCTTCAGGGATCTCCGGCTGGCGGAACTTGCACGCGCCCTGACCGACGCCGAAAAGACAATCATCGAGGCACGCACGAAGATTGTGGACCCGGCGAATTCGATCGCGGTGGTGATAAGCGAGAACTCGATGGAGCATCTCACCTACAACTCCGCCACGAACACCCACGCAATCGTCTTCCAGCAGACTGAACTGGCCAAGAGCGGCATTGCCTGGAACGACTACATCACCCCCGGACTCCAGGACATCCCCACCGACCACAGGATGTGGCTCTTCGAGAACGCATTCAAGCTCTCCCCCGAGGACGTGGCCTACATCAAGGAGAAGATCCTCGTCCCCGGCAACACGGTCGTCTTCAACATCGGGGTGGACGTGGTCGCAGGCGACCATTTCTCCACCGAGACCCTCGAGGCGCTGACAGGCATGTCCTTCGACATTGACTGGGAAAGCCGTTCCACGCGCCCCGCGCGCCTTACGCAGCTCGGCGTCGAACTTCTTGACGCGCAGAACGACAAACTCTTCCCGACCGCCGAGCGCATCGTCCCCGCCTTCAGGCCTGTCGCCGAGGATGGTGTCAGGATTCTTGCCGAGACCGAGGAGGGTGCTCCCGTCTTCGCCGAAAGCCATGTCAACGGATGCAGAATCCTCTTCTCGTCACAGCCTCAGGAACGTGCCTCCTGGCTCCGCAGGATTGCCAAGGACGCAGGGCTCCACTGCTACAACGAGACCAACGGCGACATCACCTGGGCTTCCGGCAACTTCATGGGCTTCCACTTCACCAGCGGCGGCGCCAGACTCCTCAAGGCGCCTGTCGACGAAGGGACTGTCCTGGATCTGCTCTCCAGGAAGGAGTACGAAATCCACGGCGGAGTCTTCGAATACTACGCGCCGAAGATGACATCCGCACTCTTCATCGTCAAATAGAACCCCGCGCCGGGGGACAGGAGCATCGCCTCCCTGCCCCCCGAAAAAACCACGCTGGCTCTTCCCTGTTTTTTCGGTTTTCCTGTTTGCAATTCGTTTTGGACTCGATATAGTAACGGCGATTACTCTGGAAAGAGCAAAATTGCCCGGGTGGCGGAATTGGCAGACGCGTTAGGTTGAGGGCCTAATGGAGTAACATCCGTGCGGGTTCAAGTCCCGCTCCGAGCACCAGAATCACTCCCGGCTACCCCACAAGGTGGCCGGGTTTTTTTGTGTATATGTCCAATGGGTGGATTTCCTCCTCAAGCAGAATATGACGTGATTGTCGTCGGCGGGGGGCACGCTGGATGCGAGGCGGCCCTGGCGGCTTCGCGCGTCGGCGCGCGGACGCTCGCGGTAACAATCAACAACGACCACCTTGCGCAGATGTCGTGCAACCCCTGCATCGGAGGGGTGGCGAAGGGGCAGCTCGTCCGTGAAATCGATGCATTGGGCGGCGAAATGGGTCGCAATGCGGATGCCACGACCATCCAGTTCCGGATGCTGAACCGTTCCATGGGGCCGGCGGCGCATTCGCCACGCGCACAATGCGACAAGGCGCTCTACCAGAAGCGAATGAAACTCGTCCTGGAGCTTGCGCCAAACCTGGATGTCCTGCAGGCGGAGGTGACAGGGCTGCTTCTGGATTCAAGTCGGCAGGTCTGCGGAATACGGACTTCGCTGGGCGAGGAATGGCATGCCAAGGCGGTCGTCATATCCACAGGCACATTCCTGGGAGGCACCCTCCACTACGGACTCGTCCAAATGCCGGGAGGGCGTTCCGGGGACGCAGCCGCCCTGGAGCTCTCAAAGTGCCTTGCCCAGGAACTTGGATTGGAGATGGGACGGCTCAAGACGGGCACCCCGGTCCGAATACTGGGAAAGAGCATAGACTTCTCGTCAATGGAAGTCCAGCCCCCCGACGACACGGGGGAGGGATTCTCCTTCGGGCGCGACGACCGTGGCGCCCTCCCCTTCTTCGACAAGGTCCGGCTGGAAACCCGCTGCTGCCATCTGACGCGCTCCACCGACGAGACGCGGCGAGTCGTCCAGGAGAATCTCAAGCGAAGCGCGATGTATTCGGGTGCAATCAAGGGAATCGGCACGCGCTACTGCCCCTCCTTTGAGGACAAGGTGGTCCGCTTCTCCGACCACCCATTCCACCATATCTTCGTGGAACCCGAGGGAGACTGCACCGACGAATACTACCTGAACGGGCTCTCCACCTCCATGCCGTTGGATGTCCAATGGCAGATGGTCAGGTCGCTCCCCGGATGCGAAAACGCATTCATCTCGCGATACGCATACGCAATCGAATACGACTTCGTCCTCCCATCGCAGCTGGACAGGTCGCTTGCGGTGCGGCGCTATCCATCCCTCTTCCTCGCGGGGCAAATCAACGGAACATCGGGATACGAGGAGGCCGCTGGACAGGGACTCCTGGCAGGGCTCAACGCCGCCCGGCACGCAGGAAATCTGGGAGAGCCACTCAGGATGAGGCGGGAGGACTCATATCTCGGAGTCATGGTGGACGACCTGGTCTCAAAGGAGATCGTCGAACCATACCGGCTCTTCACATCCAGGGCGGAATACAGGCTCAAACTGCGGCAGGACAACGCGGACAGGCGCCTGACACGCATCGGATACGAATACGGGCTGGCGACACGCGCCGCACTGGACCGGGTCGAGGCACTCGAAAGGGAGATTGCGGAGGCAAGAACGACCCTGGCGGGAATCCGGATGCTAGGCAGGAACGTCCTCGAATTGCTGGTGCGGCCAGATTTCGTCTACGGCGACCACCCGGAACTCCCCGTGCTGCCGGAACGGGTGCTTCGGCAGATTACGATAGACGCGCGCTATTCGGGATATCTTGCGCAGCAGATGGAACAGGCGAAGGTGATGCAGGAACTCGAGGCGTGGACTCTGCCCGCGGAGCTCGACTACGGCTCCGTCAAGGGCCTTTCAAACGAAGCGCGCCAGAAGCTCGCGAAGCGTCAACCCACAAATCTTGGACAGGCGGCGCGGATAGACGGCGTCACCCCCGCCGAAATTGCAATGCTGCAGCTGCACGCAGCCAAGAGGCCGGAATCCCAGGAGGAATGAATCCGCAATGAAACTGGTAGTCGCCACATCAAATTCGCACAAGGTGCGTGAAATCCGCGAGATTCTCAATCCCCTGGGCATCGAGGTCGTCAGTGCCGCCGAGGCCGGCGGCATGCCCGATGTGGTTGAGGACGGGGCGACCTTCGAGGAGAACGCCGTCAAGAAGGCCCAGGCTGGCGCACGCGCCTTCCATTGCCCCGTGATGGCCGACGACTCGGGGCTGGAGGTCTTCGCGCTTGACGGCGCCCCCGGCGTCCACTCCGCACGCTATGCCGGAGAAGGCGGCAACGACGGGCGGAATCTCGCAAAGCTCCTCCGGAACCTCGACGGAGCCGACGACCGCCGTGCACGATTTGTCTGTGTAATTGCAGTTGCCGAGGCAGACGGCACGGTCCGCGGCTGTGCCAGGGGCGAGGTGTATGGGCGTATCGCGGAGGCTCCGCGCGGCGACGGCGGCTTCGGATACGACCCGGGATTCATTCCCGACGGATACGACAGGACATTTGGCGAGCTGCCCGCCGAAGTCAAGAACGGGCTCAGCCACCGTGCCCGCGCCCTTCAGGCGGCAGTGAAGGAACTCTTCAACAGGGAGCAATAGAGGAAAATGGCATTTGGATTTCAGCCAAGGAAAGGCGTGGGCGTCTTCGGCCCGAGGGTTGTCATCTACACGATTGCCATCCTGGCGATGGCCTGGTTGATGTGGAGATACGACCGGAATGTCCAGGAGGAACGCGCCAGCAGGGAGGCGCTGAGGTCGAATGCGCCGGAGGTCATCGAATCCACGCTCGTCGGCAACGAACCCATGCTTCTGCTCCTGTCGGAGGACAACGAGGCCACCAGCGAAATCGCCGCCGACATCAGGGAAAGACTCTCAGGAAAGTGCCGCTTCGCCCACCTGTATGTCGCAGGGGAAATGGACGTCAACAGCTTCAAGGGGACATTCAGGGTGGACAATCTGCCGGCGGCAATCCTCTTCGATGCAAACAACAGGGAGCTTGGACGGGTCGAGGGGGAAATCACCCTCGAAAAGGTCGAGGGACTCGTCAACTTGTCCTCAAAAGATTCCGCAGACGATTTGAAAAAGTGATTTCGGAATATAGAGTACCACGCATTACAAAAAATGCGGGTGTAGCATAATGGTAATGCTTCGGCCCTCCAAGCCGACCACGTGGGTCCGATTCCCATCACCCGCTCCATTCAACGAAAAGACCGTCCCCAAAATCCGGGAGACGGTCTTTTCGTTTCCCCCCCCAGAAAGGGGAAGCGAAGTCGGCATGCCTCATCGCCCAAGCATCTGTGTGCTTATAGTACGACATTGTTTATTTCTCTGGGCAATCGGTTTCAGGCATGAACAAGCTTCTTCTGGCATTGGCGGTTATCATCATGACAAGCGTTTGCGGTTTTGCCGGCGAATTGAAGGTGCTGATGATTGGCAACAGTTTCACCCACAGCGTGTTGACCTATCTTCCATCGCTTGTCAAGACGTCGGCAGAAGACAAGCTGTTGCTTGGGCAGGCGGAGATTCCGGGCTGCCCGATATGGCGTCACATCGAGGAATACGAGAAGTCCGAGGCGGATCCCTCCCATCGTCCCTATTGGACCAACCTGGAGTTGAAGGGCAACACCCCGGACGGAATGAGTTCCCTCCAGGAGTTGCTTGATGCGGAGCAGTGGGACATTGTCACCATCCAGCAGGCGAGCCATGAGAGCTGGCAGCCCGACAAGTTCGACTACTTCTATCCGAGGCTTGTGGAGATCATCAGGAAGCACTGCCCGAAGAGTGAGATTGTCATCCAGCAGACCTGGTCGTACGCCTCTGACGACCCGCGCGTTGCAAAGCCGTCTCCGACATGGGGTTTTGACCAGGACGAGATGTATCGTCGCCTGAACGAGAACTACCGGAACATGGCGAAGGCATTGAATGCCCGCATCATTCCGACAGGATATGCGGTGCAGCTCTCCCGCGAGAGGGCGCCTGAGAAATACACGGGCTTCGACAAGGCGGAGGTGTCGCGCTACGTCCATCCCGACCTGCCTCCCTCCAGCCCAATCGAGGTAGTCGGCAGCTTCTACTGGCATAAGGATTCCAAGACAGGCAAATACGTGATGTGGCAGGACACCTTCCACCTCAACAAGCGTGGCGAATACATGCAGGCATGCGTCTGGTATATGTTCCTCTTCGGCAGGACGGGGACCGACATCAGGTTTGTCCCCGAGTCGATTACGAAGGAAGACAGCGCATTCCTGATTGGATGCGCCGAGTCCGCCGTGCGCGACTATCCCCAGGTCATGGACTCGAAGGAATAGCCCTCTCCCCCCAATTCACTTTGGGAAAAGGCTGTGGATTGCGCCAACTGGCAAACATCCCTTCGGCGCAGCCCTCACCTGGACAATTTCACGCCCCGCCGCCCCTCTCTGCCGCGTGCTATCCGGGATATAGTAATCCGCAAGTCCCAGGAGACGGGGGAGACGCCCCCGTCGATATTGCGACGACATCTGTTCACGTTAGGCGGGCGAATATGATTACACTTCTGAATGGCCGCGGCGGTCTTCCCGAGATTCACATACAGAACGAGGCAGCGCATTGCGAGATTTCGCTGATGGGCGCCCATCTTCTCAGCTTCATTCCCGCGGGGCGTCGCGAGGTCTTCTTCCTTTCGGAGAAGTCGGAATACTCCACGACCGGCAAGGCGATTCGCGGCGGCATTCCCGTGTGCTGGCCATGGTTCGGCCCCGCAGACAAGGAGAAGGTCCCCGCCGCAACCACCGCACACGGATTCATCCGCCAGTGCCTTTGGCGCCTGGTCTCCTGGAAGGAACTGTCCGCTGAGGCCACGGAGGTCGTTCTGGCAGTCAATGACGACGAGGCGACCCGGCGAATCTGGCCACACGCCTTCGAACTCCGCCTTGAGGTCAAGGTCGGAAAGAGGCTTGAACTCGCCCTGACCACCACCAACACAGGAGACGCGCCATTCGCCTTCGAGGAGGCGCTGCACACCTATTATGCGGTGGGAGACTGCCGCGAAATCTCCATCACGGGATTCGACGGATGCGAATTTCTCGACAAGGCGCCGGCAAATCCACCCGCCGCGAATCCGCAGAAGGGAGAGGTGACGATTGCCGCCGAAACCGACCGCGTCTACTGCCACTGCCCGGGCGAGGCCGTCATCAGGGATCCCGTCATGGGCCGCAGCATCCGTATTTCCAAGGAGAACAGCGACACGGGGGTCGTCTGGAACCCCTGGATTGACAAATCCCGCAGGATGCCGGACTTCGGTGACCGCGAGTATCTTGGGATGGTCTGTGTCGAGAACTGCAATGTCGGATACGACGGCAGGGTTCTTGCGCCTGGCGAGAGCCACTCGCTGCGCGTCTCCATTGGGGTTGAAGGGTAGCGTCTTCCAAGACATAGAATCACGGGAATGGATTTTGCTTCTCATCTCGCCCAATGGTGCCGGCACGCCAGCACGTGGGGATATCCCGCGGTGATAGCGTTGATGGCCATTGAGAGCTCGTTCATTCCCTTTCCCAGCGAGGTTGTGATGATTCCCGCGGGCTTTCTGGCTGCGCGAAGCGAGTTGACTCTGGGGAACCCCTGGCTTGACCTCGCCCTGGTCATCATCGCAGGACTGGTCGGATCCCTGCTCGGAGCATACGTCAACTACTTCCTGGCACTTCGACTCGGAGAACCATTTCTCCGAAAATACGGAAAATACTTCTTCCTGAAGGCGGAGACGCTTGAACGTTCCCAGGAAATCTTCCGAAAATACGGCGCCCCCGCGACATTCGTCTGCCGACTCCTTCCCGCAATCCGCCAGCTGATCAGCCTCCCTGCGGGACTTGCACGGATGCCCTTTGGACAATTCACACTCTATACGGGCTTTGGCGCAGGAATCTGGGGGGCGATTCTTGCTGGGACGGGATTCTTCATCGGACGGAGCACGACCGACCTCTCCTACGAAGAGCTGGTCCCCCTCGGAAAGCAGCTCGTCTCCGAACACTACTGGTGGATCATACTCCTGATTGCACTCTTCCTGGCAGGATACTGGATTCTGTCAAAATATGTAATGAAAAAGTCATAACCATCTAAATATCAAGATGTTCTATATTACCGTCGCACTGTTGGCGCTGTTTTTTGGGTGGCTTGCGGTCAGGCTTCTCTCGACGCCTAGGCGCAGGGGTCTTGCCTTCACGGGGCGCATTCCCGGCAATCCCGTGATAGTCGTCTTCAGCGACTCACCGTCGCAGAACACCCGCCGTCTTGCCGTGTGGATTCACGAGGCCACAGGCGCCCCCATTGTTCCAATAGAGGTTGCGGTTCCCTATCCCCGCAGCTATCTCAAGTGCGTCGGGCAGGCGCGGAAGGAGCTGAAGAAAGGCATCCTCCCTGCGTTGAAGGAGGGGACACTGCCGGGGCTTGACGAATACGACGTGGTCTTCCTTGGGACGCCCGTGTGGTGGGGGACGGCGGCGCCTCCCGTGAGGAGCTTCCTCGAGGCATCCGCCCGTCTCGACGGCAAGACGGTCGTCCCCTTCGTTACACATGGCGGCGGGGGCGCCGGGCATACCTTCGAAGACCTCAGGAAATCATGTCCAGGGGCGTCCTTCAAGGAGGGCATCTCCCTTTTCGGAAGCGACATTGTGGACAGGTCCCTTGGCCGCACCATAGAGGACAGGGTCTCGCCAGACGCAGTCGCCTCGTGGCTTAATCGAATCTTTCCCGGAGCGGAGCCGGGCGAGGAAGCGTCCCCCAGGGAGGAACAGCGATGAACGACAGCAAGAAGATCTTCGTCTCAGGCCATAGAAACCCCGACATCGACTCGATTGCCGCGGCGATTGCCTTGGCGGAGCTGCGCCGACGCCAGGGGCTCGGGAATGTGGTTCCACTGTGCCCGGGGGTCATCTCCGAGCGGACGAGATTTCTCCTCGACCGTTTCCACCTGCCGACTCCCCAGACCAGGAGCGACGTCTATGTCCGCGTCTCCGACATAATGGAGTCGAACCCCGCGGTCATTCCCTCTGGCGACACCCTGTGGGAGGGATTTGAGGTTTTGCGTGAAACCGGCTTTCCCCGCCTGCCCGTCGTCGACTCCGCCGGCATCTATCTTGGGATGTTGAGCCCGATGGGGGTTCTTGACAGGCTTCTTGGGCTGGGAGACTCGGCCGAAAACCAGCACCTTGCTTCGCGGGAGGTCTTCGCCTCGGTGAATTTGATGGCACGTGCGCTTGACGCCACCCCCGTGACGGCCGCCAGCCCCGACACAATCCAGAAGTTCATCGTCTACGTCGCCGCAATGCGCGTGGACTCCTTTGACGCGCATCTCCCATGGGAGGAGAAGGGCGCGCTCGCAGTAATCGTTGGCGACCGCCCGGACATCCAGGAACACGTAATCTCCAGGGGAGTCCGGCTTCTCATTGTCACTGGCGGGCATCCTGTGGAGTCCCGCCTTGTCGAACTTGCCGTCCAGAAAGGGGTGACGATTCTCGAGAGCCCAGGCGACTCGGCGCAGGTAATCAGGCGGCTCGCCTTCTCGATGCCCGTGGAAATGGCTGGCCTGCGGGGACAGGCCTTCGTCCTCTCCCCCGACGACCGCCTGCGGGATGTCTCCCACAAGATCAGCAACCGCCTCGAGGATGTAATCCCCGTCCTCAACGCGGACCATACCCTTGCGGGGATTGTCACGAAGAAGGACGTGGCGCAGCCGCCACCCTTCGAGATGATTCTCGTGGACCACAACGAGATTGAGCAGAGTCTTCCCGGTGTCGAGCTGCTGCCCGTCATAGAGGTTGTCGACCACCACCGCCTCAAGACCATGCCCACGGACCAGCCGATACGATTCACGGCGGATGTCGTCGGCTCCACATGCACCCTCGTGGCAAAGATGTACCGTGATGCGGGGGAGTCCCTCTCCGCGTCCCTTGCCGGGCTTCTTCTGGCGGGGGTCGTAACCGACACCCTGAATCTCAAGAGCCCGACTTCTACCGACCGCGATGCAAAGACCGTGACCTGGCTGGAGAAGATTGCAGGATGCTCAGGAACGGAACTTATGGCGGAACTCGCCACCATCGAATCGCCACTGGCATCGAAAAACGCAACGGATGTCCTCAATGGCGACCGCAAGTGCTACAGCGAGGGAACAATCACATTCGCATTGGCACAGGTGGAGGAGACAAATCTACAGCTGCTGGCAGAGCGACGCCAGGAACTCGAGGAGGCAATGAAGGATATCATGCGCGATGAAAAGCTCGACTTCATCGGACTGATGGTCACCGACGCCGTCATGGAGGTCTCAAGGCTCCTGCTACTCGCCCCTAAGAGCATTGCCCAGGCACTGCCATATAAGCAAATCGGGGAGAATATCTACGATATGACAGGTGTCCTCTCCAGAAAAAAACAGCTCCTCCCGCAAATTCTCGCCGCAATCCGGGAAAGAGAAAAGTAGAGAGTAGGGAGAAGAAAGAAGAAGGTAGTGCGTGGTCACTTTGCAGTGGGCTTACGTTGAGCGCGGCGATTCTGCCGCGCAGGTAGAGGACAGAGAAGGGTTTTTCATTTGGGATCGCGCGGCGATTCTGCCGCGCGAGGCGCGCCCAAGCGCGCCAGCCACGCACTACCTTCTACTCTCTTCTCCCTACTCTCTACCTTACAGGCGCGCCCAAGCGCGCCAGCCACGCACTACCTTCTACCCTCTTCTCCCTACTCTCTACCTTAAACAGGCGCGCCCACGCGCGCCAGCCACGCACTACCTTCTACCCTCTTCTCCCTTCTAACCCTACTACTGATATTTTGGCAGCATGTCGCCGTGGGCCTTGATGAGGTCGTCGCACATTGCCTTGATGTCGTCGATGCTCAGTTCCGCCGCCGTATGCGGGTCCAGCATCGCCGCCTGGTAGATATGGTCCTTCTTTTGGGTGAGTGCGGCCTCGATTGTCAGCAGCTGGACATTGATATTCGTCATGTTCATTGCCGCGCACTGGACGGGGAGTCGTCCGACGTATGTTCCATGGATTCCCTTCGAGTTCACCAGGCACGGGACTTCGACCACTGCATCTGCCGGCAGATTTGAAATCAGGCCATTGTTCAGGACATTTGCCCCGATTTGCCTTGGCGTATTCGTGACGACCGAGTCCATGATTGCGGAGCCGTATTCAATCGAGAGCTTGTGTTCGAGAGTCGCCTTGTTCTTGAGGTCGGCGTACTCCTTCTTCCAGCCTGCGATCTGGTTGACGCACCTGCGCGGATATTCGTCAAGCGGGATTCCGTACTGGTCGATGAGTTCGGGATACTTGCTCTTGATCCAGAAGGGGGCGTATTCCGCATTGTGTTCGCTGGACTCTGTCACATAGTATCCAAAGTCCTCAATCATCTGGAGGCGCACCAGGTCGTATGCAGTCGCCTTCGGGTGCTTCGCGTTGCCGCGATGCTTCTTCACCTGCGCCTTGGCGAGGCGTTTGAGTTCAGGATAGACGTCCTTCCCGTCGCGGGTGACCTCCAGGAGCCACGCCATGTGGTTGATTCCGGCAATCAGTCCGCTGTATCCGTAGTCTTCCGCGAGATAGCCGGCGTCAAGCTGTTCCTTTGTCACGAGTCCTAGTCCCCAGAGGAGGCAGGTGATGCATACCTGCACGCTGTGGCAGAGTCCCACGGTCTTGACCGAGCTTCCGCGAAGCATCGCGCCTGTGAGCATCGCCATCGGGTTGGTGTAGTTCAGGAACCATGCGTCGGGGCAGACCTTCTCGATGTCACGCGCAAAGTCCATCATCACGGGAATGGTCCTCAGCGCACGGAAGATGCCGCCGATTCCAAGCGTGTCGCCAATGGTCTGCCTCAGGCCGTACTTCTTGGGAATCTCGAAGTCGATGACCGTCGAGGGTTCGTAGCCGCCAACCTGGATTGCGTTGACGACGAAGTCTGCCCCCTTCAGCGCGGCGGCGCGCTTCTCGACGCCAAGGTAGCACTTGATCCTGGCGCGGTTTTCGTTGAAGGAGGAATTCATCTTCTCAAGAATCGCCTTAGACTCCTTCAGACGGGTGCCGTCGATGTCGTAGAGCGCAATCTCAGAGTCCCTCAACGACTCCCTGCACATGCAGTCGCCCAGAACATTGCGGCAGAAGACCGTGCTTCCAGCCCCGAGAAATGTGATTTTCGCCATGCTTTGAATGCTGAAGTGAATTAAAAGAAAAAGAGACCAGGCGACATGCCTGACTCAAGGGAAAATGTATCCCGGCAATGTTCTTTTTTTGGGAAAAACTAGCGCATTCCGAAAAATGCATTACTTTTTGTCTGGTTGTTGAGTTTGACTCTACCTAAACACGTAACCCCCTTGCAAAGGATATCCCGAACAGCCATGTCCCATTTGAAGAAATGCACCGTCGGCCCCTATAAGAACTGCGTTGAAATCAAGTCAGGGGAGCTGCGCCTGGCCATCACCACCGACGTAGGGCCCAGAATCATCGGCTGCTTCATTGGCGAGAAGAGCAAATTCAACCACTTCGCAGTCCTGCCGCCCACTCCATTCGAGGCCTCGGACAACGGATTCGCGCTCTATGGCGGACACCGCATCTGGCACTCCCCGGAAGCCCTCCCCAGAACCTACGAGCCCGACAATGTGAAGGTCGACTACTTCCACCATGATGACATGCATATCTTCACCACGAAATGCTTCAAGGAGACGGGCATCGTCAAGCAGCTTGCCATCAGGGTGCTACAAGGAAGCATGGTCGAGGTGTCAAACACCATCTTCAACGCCGGCAACTGGGAGATTGAGCTGGCGCCCTGGACCCTTGCGCTGATGGCGCCGGGCGGCAAGTGCATCATGCCATACGCCGGCGCCCCCGATGACAGCCCATACGCGCCAAACGCCACCCTGAATCTCTGGCCATACACGAACATCAAGGACAAGAGACTCGCCATCGGCAAGGAGTACATCATCGTCAGCCATGACCCGAAGGTCGAAGCGCCGCTCAAGATCGGATGCAACAACACACAGTCCTGGGTCGCATACGTCAACAACAACCAGGCGCTCATCAAGCAATTCTGCTACGATTTCGATGGCAAGTACCCCGACATGGGATGCTCCTCGGAGTGCTACGCAAACAATCTCTTCACCGAGATGGAAGCGCTGGGACCACTCGAAAGACTCAAGCCAGGACAAGCCACCACGCTCGTCGAATACTGGCAGCCACTCGACAACCTCCCCGAAATCAAGACCGAAAAGGATGTCACAAATCATATCCTGTGCAATATGATTGACCTCGACGACATGGGGGATGACGAATACGGGGAAGATGAGTGCTGCTGCGGACACCACCACCACGCCTGGGATGACGACGAGGAGGACGACGGATTCCCCTGGGAGTCTTTTGAAGACGAGGATGACGAGGACGAAGAATTCCCATTCGCCAACCTGACGGACGAGGACATGCATCCTTTCGCAGGCGCGAAGGAGGAGGAGGTGATTGACGTCACCCCCGAAAAGCCCGCCAAGAAGAAGGCCAAGGCGGCGAAGAAGAACGACAAGAAGAAGTCGAAGAAGTCAGGAAAGTAAAGCGTCCCGCCCACCTGCCGTGCGGACGCAGCCACAGCCACAACGCCCGTCCACATGCCCAGAAACCAGGATGCCCGAACCCACCTCCAATGAACGACGGCCGCTTTTGCTGATAGCGGACAGCCATGTGCGGTCTGGCAAGAACTCCTTCGGGGCGTTCTTCCAGATGCTCTCGTGGATTGAGACCACCAACTACGATGTCGTCTTCCTAGGCGACATCATGGAGCTTTGGATTGGGCTGAAGGGGTACGAGGAGGAGATACACAAGCGGTTCCTTTCGTGGTGCGCCGCCGAGAAGAAACACCGGAAGATCTACTTCCTCGAGGGGAATCACGAGTACTTCGTGCTGCCCGGCCACGCCCGCTACTTCACGAAGGCGGCGCATGACGAGCTTCGCATCGGCGGCCTTCTCCTGACCCACGGCGACACCCTCGCCGCCACCCCCGCGCATCTGCGCTTCAGATGGTGGTGCAAGAGCCGCCTTGCATGGTTCCTCCTCCGGTTCATGCCCTTCGCAAAGTCCTGCGTAAGGCTGATCAAGCGCAAGCTGGAACGCAGGAGCCGGATGCGCAAGAAGGCATTCCCCGAAAGGGCGCTCTCCTCATGGAGCGCCGAACAATTCCAGTCGAATGCACCGCCAAACGCAATCCTGGCAGGACACTTCCATAAGCAATTCCAAATCAAACGGAAGGACGGCACACTCTTCGCAGTCCTCCCCGCATGGATGGACAGGGGGGAGGTGGCACTCTATCTCCCCGATGAAAACAAGATTTTTTTCCACAACTGGCACTCGATGAGAGCGCCTAAAAAATGCAAAGACACAAACTAGGAGGAATCATGGCAAAATCTGAACGCCCGGATTTCAACAAGCTCGCCAACACCCCGAGAAGCTTCCAGGACGCCGACAGAAAAATCCTCGGCCCAATCACCACAATCGCCATCACACCTGTGGCTGACGGACGAGTCGGCGCGCACGAAGACAATGTCGAACGCACCTGGAGAATGGTCGAAAAGGTCTATGACCTGATCACCAGCAACGTCCTTCTGCCCGACGGCAAGCCCGTCCGCGTCGTCGTCGCCCCGGAAATCGTCTACGGCGCACGCACTGCCGCACGCGCCCAGGAATACTACGCGTCCCAGGGCGTCTCCGCCAACATCTGGGTTGGCCGTTCCTGGAGCTATATCGACGAGCTGGTGGGAGCCGGAATGGGCATCGGCTCCTCGGAATGGCAGCAGTGCGCATACGGCCTCAACCAGACCGACCGCCCCGGCGCAGTGTGGCTGAAGGCCTTCTGCGCATGCATGGACGAAAAGAAGCGCCCGATCTTCTGCGTCTACTCCCCTGACCTGGAAGACGAGGAAGGCCCCCTGAACAACTACGTCTCCACCAGAATCCTGCGCTTCGCGCGGGCGGCAGCCGCAGTCGGATACATGCGCGGAAAGAACTACCTCTCCGTCGGCGGCGTGGCAATGGGCATCATCGGAAGCGATGTCCGCAGAAACCTCTTCGGACAGTACCTCGGCATGGGAGTCGTCTCCGTAGACCAGTGCATCATCAATGGCCGGATTCAGGCAAACTACTACGACCACGACGAATTCAAGCGGGCGGTCAAGTGGTTTGACGCCTTCAAGAAGACCTGGCGCAACAAGCCCGAGGACAGGTGCTTCGGAACAAGCAACAAGGAACTCGTCGAGAAGTGCCTCAAGATGACCCTCATCTGCCGGGACCTCCTCCACGGAAACGCAGTCCTCTGCGACGCAAAGGCCGCGAAGAAGCAGGGATTCACCCCGAATGTGGAATACGCGCAGGGCGTCAACGCAATCGTCGGAGGCTCCCAGGGACAGCGCCAGTGGACGGACTTCAACCCGAACTTCGACGTCACCGAAAGCCTCATGAACTCCTCCTGGGACTGGAACGGCTTCCACGCACCCACGCCATGGGCGACCGAAAACGACTCGAAGAACGGCATGGGCATGCTCTTCGGAAGCCTCCTCACCGGCGGCGCGCCGCAGCTCTTCGCAGACATCCGCACAAACTGGACGCCCAATTCAATCAAGAAGGCGACAGGGGTCGATGTCAGCAAGATCTGCCCCAACGGAATCATCGACAAGCGCAACTCCGGAGCCGCCGCCCTCGAATACGGCGTCGACCTCTGGAAACTCGCAAAGGTCGGAAAGGATGTCTCCATCCAGGAACTCTGGAAGATGTACAACGGCGACAAGAAGCTCCAGGACGCGCTCCTCAAGGCACTCCTCAAGGGCACAAACTACATGAATGCCGCCCTCACATACTTCCCGGGGGACGGACTCTCCAGCCAGTTCACCACGCCTGGAGGAATCCCGATGACCTCGTACAGAATGAACTGCGTCGACAACATGCTCACATTCTCAATCGTCGAGGGCGAGTCGGTCGAACTGCCGAAGAAGGTCCAGGACCATATCTGCAAGGTCACCGACCCGACATGGCCGCAGACATTCTGGACACCCAGGGGGATGACTTCGTTCAAATACATGAACGACATCAGCCCCAACCACGACGGAAGCTCCTTCGGACTCATCGGAGCGGACCTGGTCACACTCGCGGCGATGCTCAGAATCCCCGTGGACATGTGCAACGTGCCAGAGGAGGACATCTTCCGCCCGACCATGTGGCAGCGCTTCGGCAACGACGACTTCCGCGCATGCCAGTTCCTCGGACCACTCTACATGTAATCTGACAGCATAGTGCGATTGCACAGGAAAGGCGGCTTCCCGATGGGGAGGCCGCCTTTTTTCATGCCGCACCCGGGGATTCCCGGTGGAGGATGTTTCCGCGGGGAACGCCCGGCTTCCTCACTGGTGCATTCGCAGCGCGTGCGCCAGTTCCGCGGCGCCCGGCCTCTCCTTCCAGTCGGAGTCAAGGAGGCTGTCGATGGCGGCGAAGCGCAACGCGATTCCGACTCCGGCAGCGAGTCCAGGCGCAGGGACATTCTGGGAGTTGCACAGCCTGAGGGCGCCCACCAGCCTGTCATCCCACCCCAGCTTGCGGGGGAGATCCCTGGCGACGCGGGCGACCGCGTCGGCAAGGAGCGGCGAGGTCATTCTGCGAATCAGCCCCACGGCCCACCTCTCCCAGCCCTCCGGGGTGAAGTACTCGTCCACGCCGGCATATTTTCTGCAGAGCGCGGCTCCGCATTCATTGATAAGAGTCCTTTGAGTGAACTCCACTATCTCCGGGAATCCGGCCGCATCGCTCATATATGTGCAGTCGCGCTGCATTGCCAGCAGCGCCAGGAGGAGGTGCGACGCATTATGCCCGTAGAGCTTTGCCTCCTCGAAGGGGACCAGGTCCGCCTTCGGATAGAGATTGACGATTCCCACATCCTCCACATTTGGCGCGGAGGATGTGTAGATGGTCGAGAACTCCTCGACGAGGTGCCCCTTTGGGAGACCCGGCGCAAGGGGCGGCAAATCGCTTTCGCCAGTCGTGAAGACCTTGCTCATCTTCCCGATGACAGTGTCGAGATAGTATGTCGCCGGAAGCTCCGGCAGATTGACGGCCGACCTGAGCTCGGCGGCGGCGGTCGTCGAATTCTCCGAGGAGTAGAGATACCGCGGAGCCGCGGGATTCGCGAGAAAGGCCTCCCGCATCCAGGAGGCGCAGGAGGGATAGAACCTCGTCGACGGAAGCGCCGTGTTGAAGACCAGGGCGTCCTTGGCAATCTCCACGAGCCTTGCACGGTCCGCGGCTTCATTGGGATTCAGAATCTCGATGCCGGTGTAGGTCCTGGAGGTGACCTCCTCGCTGCCAGCAGTGTTCACGGTAATCGAACCACTCTCATGGACAGCCGATACCACGGCCGAATCTACCTCCGCCAGGACGATCCGGTCGAATCCGCCCTGGAATGCACCCGCGACGAAAATCCCCGTCTGGATGGGACCCGCGCCAATTCCGATAAAGGTTCTGTTCATTGCGGCTATGCCTGTGACTGCATGAATTCCATGAGCGTCGAAAGCGGGACTGCCCCGCCTGTCGCACTTGCATCGGTGAGGTTGAAGTATGCGCTGGCGGCCGCAAGCCGGAGCGCCTCCGCCGTCGGCATGCCCTCGTGAAGCGCATAGAGGATTCCGGCGCAGAATGCGTCTCCCGCACCGGTGGAGCCGGCGATTGACGGCGCGGCGTATGAGCGTCCAATGGTCTCCGTGCCGTCCGCGTCGAGGGCATAGGAGCCCTCGGGATAGTGAATTACCAGCAGTCGGTGAAGACCTGCCTCGAAGAACTTGACGGCGGCGGCGGAAAGCGCCTTGAAGTCAAGGGAGCCGTCGGGGAGCCTGACCATGTCACCAAAGGCGTTCCCGGCCTCGATCTCATTGATTACGAGCACATCCGTGCCGGGCATCGCGGCGACAACCGCCTTGTGGAAGAGCTCCGGAGCCGTCGAGACAAGGTCGAGGACTGTCAGCAGCCCGCGGTCGCGCATGCCACGAAGCACCCTGGCGCCGCAGGTGCCGTACTCCGCATCGGGGGCGTCAAGCCCGCCAAGAAGCAGAAGATAGCCAAGATAAAAGATTCGCGCACCGTAGTCGACATCATCAAAGTCCGCAACGCAAAGGGAGTCGTTGGCACCATGGTTGTGGAAAAAGGTGCGCTTGCCGTCGGAGGACATCACCGTCGTGTAACTGGTCGGAATGCCAGGCTCCTTCCGAAGGCCATCTGTCACAATGCCTGCGGAATTGGCGGATTTTATCAGGAATTCTCCATATTTGTCATCTCCGACGCATCCCACTGCGAAGAGCGGGATTGCGTCTCCAGCGATTGTGGCGAGATTCATCAGGACATTGTGCGCCCCGCCTCCTCCCGCCGGCAGTTCCTCCCTGATGATATTTGCGAGATTTCCCTCGCCAGGCCAGCGGTCCAGATGCCGGATTTCATCCACAATCCAGTTTCCGGCCCCGATGATTCCTCTACGCATATTCGCCATTCGCACTCAGTCTTTCGGGGTGTTATTTCCGGCAATCCGTGGTGTCTGCCGCGTGAACCTTTTTCCCGAGGAGTTCCACGAGGGGATTGTAGTCCTGGGGACAGAATCCCAGCGGGTTATGCCGGATCCAGCCTTCGGCGAATTCGAAGCATCCGGACTTTCTCCCGTAGTGGAGGCTGCGGGACGCCATGTCTTCCAGATACGCATCCATTCCCTGGGAGACATCGAGCCACTCCTTTTGGCTGGCGTGCCTCCGCAGCATCTCGCGCTTTGTCTCCATTTCCTCCGTCACATCGACGTAGAAATCCGGCTCCACAGGCCGGTTGAGCTGGTCTGTGATCGAATGGGGCATTGAGTGGTAGAGCGCCACATCCCGCAGGGTTGGCACCGAGCCGGGCCTGCACCTCAGATTCGTCATCCCACGGCAGAATGCCGCCGTGACGGCGAGCTTGCCGGTGCAGACATGGTCCTCCATGTAGTCGTATGGACCATGGGTCAGGATAATCGACGGATCCACCTCACGGACGACGTCCGCGACGCGGCAGATGTTCTCGTATGTGTAGAAGACCTCGATGTCGTCGCATATCGGGTCGTGGAAGACTGCCCCGACAAGAGTCGCCGCCTCCAGGCACTCCGCATGGCGTCGCGCGGCGATGTCGCCCCGTCCCTGGCTGCTGGTGCCCAGAGAGCCGTTTGCCACTGTCATGAAGTGTATCTCGCAACCGGCCTTCTGCAAATTCAGCATCGTGCCGGCCATTGCGAATTCGATGTCATCGGGGTGGCATCCGATGGCAAGGGCGCGGATCTTATCAGGCATGCTTCCGACCTCCGACATAGTTGTTTCCTGCAATGCGGCAGACTAGTGCATCTCGACGTCGCAGACACCGAATCCGCCACGGTAGAAGTTGAAGGTGACATCCTGGTGGAGCGAGAGAAGCGACATCGGAACCGCGCTGTCCGCAATCCTGTTGGCGATCATATACGTGGAGAGCCTCTGCCCGAAGGGGTTGTCGTGGTGTCCGGGATGCCAGATGGAGACGCGGTCGCACTTCCAGGTCTCAACAGGCCCGACGCTGATTGCCTGGGTCGGCACATTCTGGACCGTGCCGCCGCCGCTTGTGCGGGCGTTCTGGATGAGCGTAATCGGATGGAGCTTGACGATGCGCGTGTGCAACTTCAGATACTCCTCCGGCGTCGGGGGATTCTCGGCGTACTGGCCGAGACGCTGGACCGGGTCGTTGAACGCCCAGTGCTTCGTCTCGCCCTGCCCTCCCTGCATGAGCATGCAGTGGAACTCGTCGAAGGACTTCATGTACTCCTCCGGATTCTCGGTGGGGAAATGGAGATTCTCCTCCGGAATCGCCAGTTCCCTGCGAATGCGGTCGAAGCAGAGTTCGCGGTCGGCCTTCTGGAAGCCCAGCGGGAAGTCGCGGCCCGCCGCCTTGCCGTCCACGAGCCACTCGTCCATCCCCCAGAAATGCGCGTGCTTCAGGCTGATTCCCAGGGAATTGACAATCTGCGCGACAATCGGGAGCTGCTCCGTGGGGCCGATTGGACCGCAGACTCCGCAGGGATTCGAGGCGGTCGCCTTCTGGAAGACCTCCACGTATTCAAGCGCCTCGGCCGCGTAGAACTCCTGGAGCGTGTCGAAGACATTGATCTTGAACCCCTTCCGCTGTAGCTTCGGAAGATCCTCCAGCGTCAGCTTGGCCGCCGCGTCGAGAATGTCCCTGTCGAGAGTCGTGTAGTCCCACCAGTCGGGGGAAATCTTGCTCAGATTGCGCATGGTTCTGTCCTGTTTGTTCGTTGTTGTGAATTTGACAATCCGCATCCGTGCCGAAGAATCACATCAAACGGGCGCAGAAGAGAGGCGAGGCGCACGTCAACGACATCGCCACCCCCGCTCCTGCGCCGCTTTGCATCCGACGGCGGAGCCGACCTACTTTCCGCTCTTCATTTCGCGGACGGATTCGACGATTGCCTGCGCCTGGTACTCGATCTGCTCCTGGGTGAGGTTGTAGATGGGCAGATGCGTGTAGGAGGTGTAGAACATGCGTTCGGTGACGGGGCATGTCGCCGCGATGGCGTCCTCGTCATATCCGAGGTCCTTCATCACCTGGAAGCGGTACATCGGCCCGAAGTGGGTGATGTTCGTAAGCCCCTTTTCCTTGAGCTTCTTCTCGAGGGCGCGGATGTCGCCGCCGATCTTCTGCGGGTCTATCCTCAGCAGGTAGAGGTGGTGCGTCCCGTAGGTATCGGGGGTGTCCTGCCTTTCGATGAGGATGCCATCCTCCTCGGCAAGGACCGAATTCGTGTATTCGGCCGCCTTGCGCCTTGCGGCGATGATCCGGTCCAGGCGCGCCATCTGGAGTTCAAGGCCGAGTGCCTGGGCCTCCGTGATGGATGAGTTGCCCGCGATCTTGACATTGCCGAAGCGGTCCCGCAGGGGAACGATGTCGTAGAGCCAGTCCTTGATCTGGCGCGACCCGTCCAGGCCGAGGAAACGGGCCTGAGGAAGCTGCTTCCCGGCAAAGTCCTCGTTGGTGAGAAGGATGCCGCCCTCCCCCAGCGAAGTGATGTTCTTCACCTCGTGGAGGGAGAAGCCGCCAAAGTGGCCGATCGCGCCAAGATACCGCCCCTTGTACATGCCCCCCATGCCATGGGCGGCGTCCTCCATCACGTAGATGCCGTGCCTGTTGGCAATCTCCATGATGGGATCCATGTCGCAGGGATAGCCACCCAGGTGGACTGGGACGATTAGCTTGGTCTTCGGGGTGATCTTCCTCTCAAGGTCGGCGGGATCCATGTTCATCGTCTCGGGATCGACGTCCACGAAGACAATCTTTGCCCCGATCGAGAGCGGATACGACATCGTCGCGATGAATGTGATTGCGGGCATGATCACCTCGTCGCCCGGCTCGACGCCCGAAAGCTTGAAGCCGATCTCCATTCCGGAAGTCCAGCAGTTGGTCAGAAGGGCGTACTTCGAATTGAAGGTCTTCCTGGCAGCCGCCTCGGCCGCGACGACATGGTCTCCGAGAGTCAGCTTCGAGGCACGGGATGCGACGCGCGCAAGCGAGTCAATGTCGCCGCTGACCTTTGCGAACGCCTCGTCATAGCCGGGCTTCCCTTCCTTGTCGGGCAGAAGGAACTTCACGAACTCCTTCACGTCGTCGGCATTGTAATACTCTCCGACAGCCGTCCAAGGCACCTTGCTGGGACCAACTGCGTAGCGGAAATCATTCTTGTTTTCAGCCATGTTCCTGTTCCTCTCGTTTTTGCTGGGGGATGGGATGTGTCAACAAATGTGACAATGCGGAGCGATTCGTGCGCCTGTCGACGAAAGATAATCCCACGACCGCAATTCCGCTTTGCGGGACATGTGACTTGAAGGACTTTTTTATGGAATCGGATTATAGCGTTGCGCAGGACGGGCTTCCCCCCTGCACCTAGCCAAGGATTTCCCTCGTCCGTATGACTTCCCTGTCGCACTCCGAAACCAGGTCGGCAATGATATCCGCGACGGATTCCTCCCTGTCGACGAGGCCCACGGACTGCCCCGCCATCACGGACCCCCTTCTGACATCCCCGTCCACGGCGGCCCGGTGTAGTCCACCCACCCAGAAGTGTTCCACCTGCGCCTGGGCCTCCTTTCTGGAGATGTGCCCCGCGTCCAGCTGTGCGATAAGATTCACCTGGAGCCGTTCAAACTCCCTTGTGGCCTCGTTCCGGAGCGCCCGGACGGCGACCACGGGAAGCCCCGAGTCCAGCTGCCCCGCAGGCTGCGCATCCCGTGCGGATGCGTTGATGAGCGCCTTCTTGAAGTCGGGATGGACATTGCACTCCCTTGCGACGGCGAAGCGCGTTCCCAGCTGCACTCCCGCGGCGCCGAGCATGAGGAGATGGGCCATGAGGCGTCCCGTCGCAATTCCCCCGGCGACAAAGACCGGCACCGTATCGCAGTGGAAGAGCACCTGTTGCAGCAGGACCGTAAGCGAGACATGGCCTATATGCCCTCCCGCCTCGGTGCCCTCGAGGATCAATCCGTCCACCCCAAACGAAAGCAGCCGCTGTGCGAGCATCTCCGTTGAGGCGAAGCAGAGCACCTTTGCGCCGGTCGCCTTGATGGCGGCGATTTCCGTGTCCCTGGGAAGTCCCCCTGCGAATACCACAAACGGGACGTGGTGGTTTTGAAGGAGCGCCAGATGGTCCTTGTATGACGGCCCCAGCGTGATGACATTGACCGCAAACGGGCGCCTTGTCAATGCCGACGTGCGGTCGATTGCCTCGTCCAGCAGCTTCGGGGGCATGTTTCCGCCCGCGAGAGCCGCGAATGCGCCCGCGTTTGAGACAGCCGCCACCAGTTCCGGCGTGCTCACCCAGGTCATCGCCCCGCAGAGTATCGGGTATTCGGTGCCCAGAAATCCATTGCCTCTCGAAAAGAGCCTTTCGGTGGCCTTGTCCATTGCGTAGTCCTGATTAATCTGATGTGGTTGCCATCGGTCGGCCACCCGTCACGGGAGGCTGAATGCCTTGTTGTCGTTTTCCGCGTCAAGCTCGATCATGCGCCCCATGATCTTCAGCGACGCATCGAGGACGACATCCTCCCGGGGCGCACCGTCGTCGTAGATTGACTCGTCCGCGTCATGGAGCCTTTCCTGGTCATCGCCCTTGCGGTTTGGCTGATAGTGGCGGATGCGGCGTGCGGCGTGGGTCTCCCTTTCGCGGTAGGCCTCCCTTTCGGCGAGTTCAAGGGGAATCTTGCGGTCCTCGCGGAACTCCATGTACTCCTCGACCTCCTTCGCGTATCGGACGAACTCCGGGGTCGTGGCGATTTCGGATTTGTAGAACTTCTGGAGCTCCGGCAGGAAATGGCTGAGCCGCGTCTGCACGACGCGCGTCGCGCCGGCAATCTCGTCCCAGGGGAGGACATGGGGCAAGTCCGCCTCGGTATTCCGGAACGCCATCTGGAAGGACGGGAACTGGATGTCCGGCGCAACGCCCTTGATTTGCGTGGAACCTCCCGTCACACGGTAGAACTTCTGGATGGTCATCTTGAGGGAGCCTGGCTCCTGGGAGCCAAGAAGCTTGACGTTGCGCCGGATTTCGGGGAGGGAACCAAGGTCGACCACCGTCTGGACGGTGCCTTTGCCGTGGGTGCCCGGGTCTCCGACGATGACGGCGCGGGCGGTATCCTGGAGGCATGCGGCCAGAATCTCGGTGGCGGACGCGGCGCCCCTGTCAACAATCACCATCAGCGGGCCGGCATACTCCGCGCCGGACGTCTCGTCAGTGCGCACGGTCACATTCCAGTCGCTGTCCCGGGTCTGGACGATTGCGCTTCGCACCATGCCGCCGCCACCGGCGCGCAGGAATGCGCTTGTAAGCAGGATTGCCTCCTCAAGGGAGCCGCCGCCATTGTCCCGCATGTCCAGAATCACTCCGTCCACGGGACCGGATGCACGGGCCTCCCTCAGGAGCCGCAGCACGTCGTTTGTGGTGCTCTTGGCGTCCCGCTTCTTGCCGTATCCGTTGAAGTCCCGGTAGAAGCTAGGCAGGTAGATGTTGAGAATCCGCTTGCCGTCGACGGTGTGGAGGGTGCTTTGCGCCTCCGACTCCTTCAGCTTGATCTCGTCGCGGGTCAGGCGGAGAACATACTCCGACTGCGAACTCTCCGGCTGGATGGTCAGGTAGACGCCCGTCCCCTTCACGCCGCGAATCTGGCGCACCACCTTCGAAAGCGGCATCCCGATGACGACATTGGGCTCCTCCTCGGCAGACTGGGCGACGGCGACAATCTTGTCCCCGGGCTTGAGGCGCCCGTCGGTGGCGGCCGGGCCGCCGGGAACCAGGCTCACCACGACGGTATACGAGTCACGGGAGGTGAGAGTCGCCCCGATGCCCTGGAGGGAGAGCGACATGCCGATGTCGAAGTCCTCCTTCCTGTCGGGAGCCAGATAGCATGTATGGGGGTCGAGCAACCCCGCAAAGGCGTTCAGGAAGTAGCTGAGCACCTCCAGCGGCTCCGCATTCTTGTGGTTGATGAAGGTGTTGACGACCGCGTTCTGGCTGCGAAGCCGAATCGGCGGCGGCGTATAGACGGCGCGATGCTCCTCCCCGGACGCCCCGCCGGGCTTCACATCCTTCTTGCGGGCCTCGATGTCCTTCTGCGTCAGCATGTCCGCCAGCAGCGTATTCTTGACCCTGAGGCGCCAGAGCGCCTGGCGTTCCTCGTCGGTGGCCGGCCAGTCGTGGTCCTCTGGCTTGTCGTAGACGACGATGTACTCCTTTTCGGAGAAGTCGTAGTTCCTGTCGGGCTCGTATGCGCCGTAGGTGAAGACCGCCCACTCACGCAGGCGCTCCAGGAATCTCCGGTAGACCTTGAAGGCAAAGTCGACATTGGGCTGCCCACGGACGCCTATCTTCTCCTCGTATCCGGCAAACTCCTCCAGGTCGGACTTCAGGAAGTAGATCTTCATGGGGTCCAGCATCTGGAAGTAGTTCACGTACCACTGGGAACAGAGCTGGGGGGTAAACTCGACCTCCGAGTAGTGGTATCTCAGGAAGGCGGAGACAGTCCCCCGCGCAATGAGCATCATGCCGGGAGTCTGGGAAATCAGCGGAAGTTCCGCACGCACGACCTCCCTGTCCATCAGCTCCGCCACCCCGGAATAGGTCAGGCCCTGGCCAAGGGCAACCGAAGACACCGCGACCGTCAGCGCGGCAAAAAACGTCAGGAATAGCTTCTTCATTCTATGTGTGTGTTTGATTGCTGTCAAAGGACAGAAGAGGAGGAGGAGGGGTCGGCCCTCACCGGCGTCCAGGGGAGACAAACCGGCACTTCTGGATGCGACCGTTCGTGAAATCGGAGAGGTTCCTCAGGATTGGCTCCCGCATCTGGGGCTGCTGGAAGACAAAGAGGTAGGTCTGGTTCGCGGCGGAAATGACGAGGGTGTCGCCCTTGATCTCCAGGGGCGTGAGATGGCGCGACGTCTCCGCGCCGGCCAGCTCGCTCCATGAGCCGCCGATGCGCTCCAGAAGCGCGCTGTCGTCGGCTCTCAGCCTGCCAAGCTGCTCATCCACAAGGGATGCAATGGACCTGGGCCGCCTATGGAGTGCGCCCAGGACTCCAGGCGCGGCATCCTCCCCGACCCAGTCGGCGAGCAGCCCGTCCAACTCCTTCTCGCTGGCGGTGGGATGCAGCCCATCCTTGTATGCAAGTGGTTCTTCTTGGGATTCTTCCACGGACACTTTTCCTTTTGGCATTTATTGTAAGTGGTTCTACAGACACGTCGCACGCCGGGCATGCAGGTCGTTTTTCAAACAAAGGCAATTAACATACCCCGTAAATCACTCGCCCTATGAGCACACTCGTCGATAATTACCTCTCCGTCCGCCGCATGGTGGCGGAAGCCGCCGTGGAGGCAGGGCGTTCGCCCGAGGACGTAAAGCTTCTGGCTGTCTCCAAAACATTTCCCGCGGAGGATGTCCGCGAGGTCTTCCAGGCCGGGCAGGCTTGCTTTGGCGAAAACCGCGTGCAGGAGCTCGAGGAAAAGTCCCAGCTCCTACCCCCCGAAGTCGAATGGCACCTGATTGGACATCTCCAGCTCAACAAAGTTCGCGCCGCCCTCGAAACCGCATCCTGGATCCACTCGGTGGACTCTCTGAAGCTCCTCAAGAAGATTCAGGAGACCGCCGCAGAGCTGGACGTGCGCCCGAAACTGCTGCTCGAGGTGAATATCTCCGGCGAGCCAAGCAAGTTCGGATTCGACCCCGAGCTGCTCATCGAAGCCGTCAGGAGAATCCCCTCAGACCTCCAGGCGCCAATCGTGGGGCTCATGACAATGGCGCCCATGGGAATGGATGAGGAAATCCTGAGGCTGGTCTTCGCAGGGCTCAGAAACATGAGGAGAAGAATCGAGGACATCCGGGGGGAGGCGATCCCGGAACTCTCAATGGGAATGAGCAGCGACTATAAGATCGCCATCCAGGAAGGCGCGACGATTGTCCGAATCGGCACCGCAATCTTCGGACACAGGGAACAGCCAGTAGCATGACAATGCCCGACCCGGTCATCCTGGAACTCGGAAGCCTCCAGCTGCGCTGGTACGGAGTCTTCGCGGCAACCGCGATGCTCGTCTCGTACTTCATGCTGACACTGCGGGCGAGGAAAAGCACCTTCCTGAAGCAGGACGACGTGCCGTCGCTCCTGGCGCTCTGCATCGTCGCAGGGCTGATTGGCGCACGCGCCGAATATGTGCGCCGCCTCTGGACGGAATACTTCTCCTACGACCCCGCCGCAATCTTCCGCGTCTGGCAGGGCGGCCTTGTCTTCCAGGGCGGCTTCATCCTGGGCTTTCTCGCGGCGCTGGTCTACTGCCGCGTCCGCAAGTGGCCTTGCGGAGCGCTGGGGGACCTGGTTGCGCCCGTGCTTGCCGTGGGGCACGGGGTTGCGCGCCTCGGATGCCTCTTCAACGGATGCTGCTTCGGGCGCCCCTGGAGCCACTTTGGCGGAGTCCAGTATCCCGACGGATGCAACGACGTCCTCAACACCCAGTTGATCCTGGGGCAGCTTCCCGACGGCGCAACCTGCTCCCTGCCTGTCATCCCGACCCAGCTCATCGAGGCACTCTGCTGCTTCGCAATCGCGGGAATCATCTTCCTCTGCGAACGCAGGAGAATCCTGGAGGGACGGCGCTTCTTCGTCTATCTCCTCGGATATTGCGCCGCCCGCTTCTTCCTTGAATTCCTCAGGGGGGACTACCACGCAAAGAATGTCCTCACCCCCGCACAGTGGACGACCGTCCTCGTCATAGTGCCGGCAACCCTCGCCGTCTTCGTATGGGATGCAGTCCGCAGGAAAAACAACCGCACCGCAGGCAAGGGAAGATGACAGGAAAGACCACCATCTCCATCGACGGGGCGCTGGCGGGAACCAGGCTGGACATGCTCCTGCTTGGACGGCATCCGGAGTTCTCGCGGACGGCCATCCAGAGGTTCATCGCAGCGGGCGCGGCAACCGTGAACGGCGAGTCGGGAAAGCCCGGACTCAGGCTGGAACCGGACGACATCGTGGAGTACGCGCTCCCCGAACCCGACACGGAGGCATCCACGCCGCAACCCGAGGAGATGAAGCTGGAGATCCTCCACGAAGACGGGGATGTCCTCGTCCTGAACAAGCCCGCGGGAATCGCAGTCCATCCGGGCGCCGGCTCCGAGACCGGCACTCTCGTGGCAGGGCTGCTCTTCAGGGAACCAGAGGCCTTTGCGCTGGTCGGAGAAGACCCCTGCCGCCCCGGAATCGTCCACCGCCTTGACAAGGACACGTCCGGAGTCCTGGTGGTCGCACGCACAGCGCAGGCCCACGCCGCCCTCAAGAAGAGCTTCCAGGAACGCGCCGTCGACAAGATCTACCTCGCGATTGCCCGGGGGCACTTCAAGGAGCCCTCCGGGGCAATCGAGGCCCCCATCGGGCGCGACCCGAAAAACCGGCAGCGCTTCGCCGTCCTCGCAACGGGGAAGGAGGCGCTGACGAAATACCGCGTCGTCGCCGAGGAGAAGGGTATGAGCCTTCTGCAAGTTCGCCTCTATACGGGGCGCACCCACCAGATCCGGGTCCATCTCTCCCACATCGGGCATCCCGTCCTGGGTGACAGGCTCTACGGGGGGCCGTCGAACTCCCCTCCCTTCCACGCCCATCGGCAGATGCTCCACGCATGGAAGATTGCATTTCCACATCCCTCCACGGGAGAACGGATGGTCTTCACCGCGCCAACGCCAGAAGACTTCCGAAGCAACCTCGAGCCCTTCGCTGAACACACGGATTTGACGGGACTGGCACAATAAATCCGACGGGCGGGCGTTTCCTGCGCGCCCAGGACAACACGAGACACGGCCCACTCCCGCAACACCCCCCCGCCAACGAGGCGGAGGAAACAAGACTCTTCACTCTCCACACGCCCATACAGTGAATACTTCCCGAGCAAAGGCCATAGCCGTCACCTGGACGACCGACTCCTGCAATGCAGTCCGCGTACACGCCGTGCACAACTCATGCGCAGTCGAGGCGTGCTGGCATGGCGAACTCAACAAGGACGGTGCTTCCCTCGCCGAACTGCTTCTCAATGCAATGAAGGCACTCGGAGCAGACGACAGCGTGTACATCATCGCAGGCGGAAACGGCCAGGGATGGGGCATGGCGGACCTGGAGATGCCCGCCACGCTGAAGAGCGACGAACTCAAGAGCGCACTCTCCTTCGAACTGCGCAAGCAGACTCCAATCCCGCAGGAAAAACTGCTCTGGGGATACAGGCTGCTGCCAAAGGGCGCCAAGGACGCCACACGCCCCGTCCGACTCTTCTATGTGCGGTCGGAACACTGGGCAAGCTGGCTCAAGGCGGCGGACGGACTCCACCACATCGACGCACTCCTGCCGGCCCCGGTCGCCCTGGATCCCGTCCTCGCAGGGGAAAGCCTCGTCCTGCCGGCTAGCCATGCCACCGAGGGAATCTACGAATACGCGCCCGGCAAGGGTGGGCGCGCCATCATTCCCCACGGGGAGGACGAGCCCCTCTCGCTCTCCCAGGCCGTGCCGCCGAAGGCATGCGCCCTCGGGCCGATTTCTGACCTTGACCGAGCCGCCCAGCTGAACTTCGCGTCCGCAATAGTCCTGGGCATCTACGGCCTCACCAGCTGCGTCAACGAGGACCACCACACAATGGTTCCGCTGCCGGAACGCTTCCGCGCACGGCGCAACATCCCCTCGAAGATTCTGGCGGCATGCCTCGGATTCTTCATCGTCGCACTCGCAGTCTACTCCCTGGCCGGAAATCTCTCCGGGTATTCCGCACATCTGCGCCAGGTCGACCAGGCAATGCGCAAGGCACAGGCCGAACTGGACCAGCTCCAAAAACTCGTCGACCCGAAGTACAACGAAAGGGCGGCTCTCATAAAGCAGGAACTCATCGACAATACCCCAAGCGGCCCCGACATGCCGTCCGCACTGCTCGCAGTCACACGCACTGTCCCGCAGACACACTGGATTGGAGACGCATTCGAGTGGCGCGACGGAAATGTCTCCTTCAGGGTGCGGGGCGACACGAAGGACCTGGAGCTCACCTCGAAGCTCGAGGACTCGAAGTTCCTCGGCGATGTCACTGAGCGCCTCAGCACAATGAACAGCGGGGTCTTCACGCAGCGGTTCGAGGCCGTCGCCAGATACGACACCCCCGTCGAAGCCGAGATACTGCGCGCCCGCGAGGAGGAGCGCAGGCAGAAGGAGGCCACGCGGCTGGAGAAGGCCCGCCAGCTTCTCCAGGAGCAGGAGGCCGAGGAACTCGAGGAGGAGATTGAGGCCATCGAGGAGGACGTGGAAGACGTGGAGGGCGTTGAGGAGTAGCCACCATGAAGCAGAAGACAAGACAGACCATACTACTCGTCCTGATGGTGTTTGTGTTCCTGCTGGTCCTCAAACGCTATCTTCCTATGATTGAGATTCCCACGGAAGGGCTTGTGGAGGAACGCCTCCGAAAGCTGAAGTCCCTCCAGGGGGATCTGCTCGTCGCCCGCAAGGGATACCAGGACCGCGTCGCCGACATGAGGTCAATCCAGGATCTCACGGCGCCCTTCTGGGTGCCGTCCAGCCCAGGGGCGAAGGTCGACCAGGAAATCGCAAGCGAGTTCAACCGCATTACGCGGCTCTCGCAGCTCGCCAGCGCCACAGGCAGCCAGAAGGTGGATGTCAGCAAGGAGAAGAACGGCTCCTGCCTCCAGGAGGTGATTCTCTCCGTTGACTTCAAGAATGTCTCCATGAGGGACCTTTCCCGCTTCTTCACCCAGCTCCGCAACAGCCCGAAGGGGCGTAAGTTCCGCTGGGAATACTGCAAGATACAGCCCGACAACGCAAAAAACCCCACATCCGTCAACATGAGCGCACGCTTCAAGATCCAGGTCCTCAACAGCGACACGCTGACATTCCTGGGGCTCGCGGGACCATCCACCACCCCCGCCACGACCGACACGAAGCCCCGCGGGAGAAACTAGCGCCGACGGAAACCCGCCACCTTCCCATAAAAGACGTATACAATGACTGGATTCCATTGGCTCATACTAAATGCGGTGCTGATTGTTGCGACCGCCATCGGGACGGTCAAGGTCTTCACCGCAAAGCCCCCCGCCCCGCTGCCCGCCTCGCGCCTGGAGGCCAAGGAGACCCCCGCCACCGCCGCAGAAAAGAATGCGCAGAAGCCCCAGGAGGCCGAAAAGACGGCCCACCCGGACGCGCTGCCGGCATCCGCATCCCTGGAAGACCTCTGGAGGGAGTCGCTCTTCATGCCGACACGAGCCGAAGCGGAACCCGGTGACGCGGAGGCGGAGGCTGCCGCCGCGGCGGCAGCCCTGGCAGGACAGAACTTCGAGTTCGAACTCGTGGGCATCGCGCAAATCTCCCCCGTCGGAAGCTACCCGACGCCCGTGGCAGTCCTCCGAAGCAAGCAGCAGGCGGCACGCCGCAGGACGAATACCGCCCAGGCCAGGCGCCCCCAGGGCGGAAACCAGCCACAGCAGGCCCAGAAAACCGAGGAGGGCACGCAGCCCGAAAAGCTGATTTTCAAGGAGGGTGACCCAATCAACAAGACGGGATACATCCTCAAGGCGATCTACCCTTCCCAGAAGATGGTGGAGGTCGTCCGTGGAAGCGAGACAATCAAGCTCTACATCAACTACGCCGGGGCGGATGCCACGAAGCGGCGTGACGATGCAGTCCAGGCCGCCGCCGCCAGGCAGAAGGAGCGCCAGGCCGAGGAGGACCAGCGCCAGGCTTCCATCCGCCAGCGCAATGCCCAGCAGGAACAGGAGGCGCAGCGCCGCGAGGAGGAGAGGGCCGCCAACAACCCGGGGCTGCCGCCGCCGCCGCCGGGCATGGATGACGCGATGCCGCTGGCCAACACCGCAAACGCCACGAACGCCACGAACGCTCCAGCCGGGGCGCCCACGGACCGAAGCGAACAAATCAGAAAACAGGTCGAGCAGAATGTCCGCCAGCAAAACAATACTGCGCCCAGGCGCAGAAGGCCTGGAGCGGACACAACGCCTAGACTCTCGCCAAACGCACCCACAAGATAGCGACGCCGCCACGGCCACCGCAAAGGATTTCCACTGAATATCATCTCCACACCTCATAGCATGAAGATGCCTAGACATATCTCCAAGATTCTGCAGACTCTGGCGACCGGCGCAATGCTCCTAATGACCTCATGCGCCACCGGCGGCGCAAAGGGCCCCGAGCTTGCAACAGGCGAACCACGCCCCCTGCCCTTCGGAAACAACACCCTCACACATGTCGCAAAGACACTGGACACGACCTCAATCCAGGTCGAAGAGGAGGAAAAGCCACAGGACGACGCGCTCAACAGGCGCATCGCAGACCTGCCGACGCGAATCTCCAGCAGGAATGACAACGAACTCGCCACCACGCCATATCCCGACAATCTCATCAAGAGCCTGCCCGACCCGCAGACCAAGGTGGAGGTCGTCCTCGCATTCAATGCCGCGGACCTCTCCGAGGTGGTCGCGTCATTCGCCAGCCCGTCACTCCTCAATTTCAGCTATCTCATCGACCCGGCCGTCAAGGGCGCCGTCACACTCTCCGTGGAGACTTCCATGACCGCCGAAGACGCGTGGGCCACATTCGAACACATCCTCTGGCTCTCGGGGGCATACGCCTCCATGAACAACGGCTTCATACACATCCTGCCCTTCGACAAGATGGCGCGGGAACGCAAGCTCTTCGCAACCGAAGGACAGCCGAATGTCGTCGTCGACTTCATCCCAATCAGATACAAGAAGAGCGCAGATGTCGCCACTCTCATCAAGCCCTTCATGACGGAGGGCGCGTCCACCACCGACCTGACGGACTCCAATACCCTCGTCATCGTCGAAGCCCCCGCAAACATCGAGAAGCTCCGCGAGCTGATAGCACGGATTGACAACAAGGGCGAACGTGAGTGGCCCTGCGGCACATTCCAGTGCACGGAGGTGGACGCCGCCGTCATCGGCGAGGAACTCAACTCCCTCCTCCCCGTCCTCGGCTATCCCGTCGCGACGGGCACGGGCTCCTCCGGAGGCGCCATCAAGGTGGCCGCCCTCCCCCGCATGGGATGCATCGTCGTCTCCGCAGCGCTTCCCGAGGTGGTCGACGAGGTTGGCAAGTGGGTGAAGGCCCTTGACCGGAGCGATCTCCTCGACAAGGAGGAAATCTATTTCTACAATGTGAAGCGCACGACGGTCTCCCGCCTCTCGGATGCCCTGGGAACCTTCTTCAACACGGAAATCGTCATCTCCTCCAGCAACTCCTCCAGCAACTCCAGCCGGGGCATGTCCAGCAGCTCCTCTGCAAACAGCCTCTCCAGCTCCACGTCGAATACCAGCAACACACGCAATACCACAAGCACTTCCACCAGGAACACCAGGAACACCAGCCGCAGCAGCAACAACAACAAGGAGAACGAAAACAACAAGGTCGGAACATCGGTCTTCGATACGGACGTCACCGTCTTCGCGGACGAGGAGAGCAACCGACTCACCATCAAGACGACGCCGCGCACATGGGCGCTCATCCGGGCATTCCTGGAACGGCACGACGTGCCCTCGCGGCAGGTCTCCATCAAGGCGATAATCGCCGACGTCACCCTTGACAAGTCCACGGAGTTCGGTGTCAGCTACGCAGCCAGCCAGCTCGTCAAGAACGGCGACTGGAATGCCTCCGGCGGCTGGGCCGGCGCCGGAGCTCTCGGCGGCAAGCTCGGAGGCACCGATGCGTCAATCATCGACTCGATCAACAACTGGACGTCGCCAGGGCTCGGGCTGATCATCCAGAAGGCGAAGGACCCCCTCGCAGTCGTCACGGCAATCGCCGGCGAAGGCCGCACGAAGATTCTCTCGGAGCCCCAGCTGGTGGTCGTCTCAGGCCAGGAGGCCAAGTTCCAGGCAGGTGAAGAGGTGGCGGTCCCCACCCAGTCCACCAGCTACACCAGCTCCAGCGGCAACACCTCCACCAACTACGAATACAAGGACATCGGCGTCATCATGACGGTCACGCCCAGCATCACCGCCGGCAACGAGGTCAGGCTTGAAATCGAGCAGGAAGTGACCGCCATCTCCACCTCCTCCACCAATACGAACAGCACATACGCGCCAAACTTCACGAAGAAGGACATCTCGACGGTGATGACTGTCAAGGACAATACCACAATCCTCATGGGGGGAATGGTCCGGAACAACGAAACCATCGCAAAGCGCGGAATCCCGTTCCTCCGGGACATCCCGTATCTCGGCGCACTCTTCGGCTACGACAGCCGACAGACCATACGCACGGAAGTCCTCGTCCTTATCACCGTGAACGTGATTGACGACGACAATTTCCAGGATGAACTGATCCGGCGCTACAAGGCCTCGCTTGACGAGATCGCAAAGCACCAGAACGACGAAAAGTACTGATCCCACGAGGCACTGAACGCGATCCGAACCCCAAAAATGCCCGACACCCCCTTCACAACCTGCATCCAGGGAACAGAACTGGCGGATAGAGTCCGCGAACTCGTCGCACAGCAGCTGAAGGTCGCCGACAAGGACACCATCCAGGTCGGGACACAGCAGCTGGACCAGGCACTCGTCGACGAGGGGAAGCTTGACGACCAGAGCCTCCTGAAAATCTACGCCCAGGCCTCCGGACTCCCAATCCTCGACGAACAGGAGGCCAGGGACATCCCCTTCTGCCCGGATGTCACATACGACTTCCTCAACTCGGAGGTCTGCCTCCCAATTCTCTGGACGGCTGACAAGACGGTGATCGCAGTCGCATCCCCGTACCATGTGGGGCATCTCGCTCAGACCTGGCGCAATCTCTTCGAGGTGCAGGTCGAGTTCATCCTCACACGGCGCTCATACGTGGACCGGTTCCTCTCCTCGGTCTATGACAGGCCGGACGAGAATCTCGCAGGGGTGGACGGGGACTCGGAGCAGGCGCTCAGGGACCTCGCAAAGGAGGCCCCCATCGTCCGACTGGTCAACGACATCTTCACTCGCGCACAGGAGACCGGCGCCAGCGACATCCATGTCGAACCCAATGAACACGATGTCCAAATCCGCTTCCGAATCGACGGACTCCTCCAGACCGTCCTCCGGCCGCCCATCAGCCAGTTCCCCGCAATCTCCTCCCGAATCAAGCTCCTCAGCGGAATGAACATCGCGGAGCGAAGGCTCCCACAGGACGGGCGAATCGAACTCACCGGCGCGGGAATGAACGCCATCGACGTCCGTGTCTCCACAATCCCAACCATGCACGGCGAGTCGATTGTCCTCCGACTTCTCCAGAAGGACTCCTCTGTCTTCGAGCTTGACAAGGTCGGGCTGCTCCCCGACACGATGGAACAGCTGAAGCAGGTCTACAGCATGCCGCACGGCATGATTCTGATTGTGGGGCCCACGGGGTCGGGAAAGACCACCACGCTCTACTGCATCATGAAGCAGCTGAACGCCGACTTCCGAAAGATCATCACAATCGAAGACCCTGTGGAATACCAGCTTGAGGGGCTTCAGCAAATCCAGGTGAAGACCTCCATCGGGCTCACCTTCGCCTCGGGGCTCAGGGCAATCGTCCGACAAGACCCCGACGTGGTGCTCGTCGGAGAAATCCGCGACCGCGAGACCGCCGAAATCGCAATCCACGCATCCCTCACAGGACACCTGGTGCTCTCGACCCTCCACACAAACGACGCGGCCGGCGCAATCTCGCGCCTTATCGAAATGGGGGTCGAGGGATTCCTGATTTCCTCCGCGCTTCTGGCAGTCGCATCCCAGCGCCTCGTCCGGAGAATCTGCCCCAAATGCAACGGCAAGGGATGGCTCGGAGAGCCCACCCCCGAAGAACCACGGGGCAAACGGTGCCGCAACTGCATGGGCTCCGGATACCGGGGGCGTATCGCCATATTCGAACTCATGCTTGTCAACGATGAACTCAGGACCGCCATCAATACACGGCAGGATACCTCCGTCATCAACCAAATCGCAAAGAAAAACGGCATGAGGACACTCCGGGACGACGGACTCCTCAAGGTCCAGAAGGGATGGACCACCGAATCGGAGGTGATGAGGGTCTGCCAGCTGGATGTTGGAGACCTGTAACCCCCACCAAAACACAATATCCTGAAATAGGAAAAGGCGGACGAAACGAGGAGCATGCCTCGAATCGCCCGCCTTCTTCGTCTATGCTTCAGACGCGGCTAGTTCCGCTTGTCGCCGCCCCAGACGTCCACGTTCGGGAACCAGTAGTAGTCGGTGACGATGTATCTCTGGTCTGTGCCGGGAGCGTCCTTGAGGGCCTTGTCAAGGGGCGCCGCCTCGACGTGTCCGTCAGTGAAGGACATGTTCAGGGCGCGGCTGTGGCGGAAATACACTTCCTTGTACATCCAGAGAGACCTGGGACCGGTGACGTAGGTGGTCGCAGGGTCAGTCCAGCCAGTCAGCGGCCAGCGGGCGCCGTCAACCAGGTTGACGTGGATCGAGGAGTACTTGATGGAGCTGACACGGTGCCAGCCTGTGGCGGTGTACCAGCCGGGCTTGTATATGTCAGTGTGGAAGAACTGGCCATACCACTGGTCGCCCATCTGGGTGAAGCTCATGCCGACATTCGCCTGATAACCCAGGTTGCCGGTGACGCGGTCGCTGGTGGGGCAGCTGGGGCAGAGGGTGACCTTGTGCCAGCTGGACTTGTCAGCCTCGGAGCCTGTGTCAAGAGAGTTGGCGTAGGGATCCTTGTCAACCCACTCCTTGCCGCTCATGGGGCAGCCGGGAATGATCGGATTCTGGGTGAACCAGGTGAACTGGCTCTCTCTGGGCAGGCACCAGGCAGACACAATCCAGGGGCGCAGGTCGTCAGGCGACGTGCTCTGGGCATTGTATCCCGCTGGCGGCAGGTAGTCGTCACTGTCGTTTGCATAAAGCAGGTTTCCCAGCTGGAGCTGCTTTAGGTTGTTGGTGCAGCTGATGGCGCGGGCCTTCTCACGGGCCTTGCTCAGCGCCGGCAGCAGCATGGAGGCAAGAATCGCAATGATCGCGATGACGACCAGAAGCTCGATAAGGGTGAATGTCTTTTTCATTGATGTGGTCTCCTTTGGGGTTAGGAAATAAGAGGTCTTACCTCTTGCTCTATATTCTCCCAAAAAACCGACGAATATCAAGGGAGGTTAAAGAAAAAAACGCCCAACAAGGGCTAGAATATTATAACCTGTTCATAATAAATATGTTATAACTTGTGCTTTTTGAAAAGGCAAAGGCGGACGACACGAGGAGCATGCCCCGCATCGCCCGCCTTCTCGTCTATAACTCAGACGCGGCTAGTTCTGCTTGTCGCCGCCAGCCTTGTCGCAGTTGGGATACCAGTAGTAGTCGGCAATGAAATGACGGACTCCCAGCTCGTGGTTGTTCGAGCGGGCCTTGGCGAGGGATACCGCCTCCACATGGCCATCGGTGAAGCTCATGTTGATGAAGAGGCTGTGACGAAAGAAGGAGAGGTTTTGGGGATTGTCCCAGGTGTTGCATACGCCGTTGGTAGGATTCAGGGTGTGCATCTTCACGCCGGGGATGTTCTGGGGGCCGGATGGGGCGCCGTCAAAGAAGTTCACATGGGTGGAGGCATACTTGATGGCGCTGACGCGATGCCAGTCGGCGGCGGCCTTGTAGCCATCCTCCAGATAGTTCTGCTGGGCGCGGTATGACCAGCTCATGCCGATGGAGGCCACGTAGCCGATGTTTCCCACCACGCGGTCGGAGGTCGGGCAGCTGGGGCACATCAGAACCTTGTGCCAGGAGGACTTGTCGGCCTCACTTCCGTCCACATTGGCGGAAGCGGGGTCCTTCTCCACCCACTCCACGGTTAACATGGGAGTGCCTGGAATCAGGGGATTGAGGGTGAACCAGGTGTAGATGTCCCGCCCCGTCATGGAGTGAAGCCAGGCGCAGCTGGCGGTTCCATCGTATTTGATATCATACATGGCAGGCGGCAGATAGTCGTCGTAGTCGTTTGCATAGAGCAGATTGCCCAGCTGGGCCTGCTTCAGGTTGTTGGTGCAGCTGATGGCGCGGGCCTTCTCGCGGGCCTTGCTCAGCGCCGGCAGCAACATGGAGGCAAGAATCGCAATGATCGCGATGACGACCAGAAGCTCGATAAGGGTGAAGGATTTCTTCATTGATGACACTCTCCTTTGGTGGTTGATAAAAGAGGTATTACCTCATGTTCCATATTCTCCTAAAAAACCGATGAATAACAAGGGAGGTTAAACAATAATGACGCCCAACAAAGGCTAGAATATTATAACCTGTTCATAATCAATATGTTATAACTTGTGCATTTTGAAAAAAGCAAGACGGGCGACACGAGGGGCATGCCCCGCATCGCCCGCCTTCTCGTCTACGCTTCAGACGCGGTTAGTTCCGCTTGTCGCCGCCCCAGACGTCCACGCCCGGGTACCAGTAGTAGTCTGCGACAAGGTACGTCTTGCCGCCATCGTGGTTCTTGGCGGCTTTGTCTAATGGTGTGGCCTCGACATGTCCGTCAGTGAAGGACATGTTCAAGGCACGGTCGTGGCGGAAGTACACCTCCTTGTAGCTGCTGATAGCCTTTGGACCAGTGACGTAGCTAGTCGACGGGACAGACCACCCCTGCATCGGCCAGCGTGCGCCGTCAACCAGGTTGACATGGATTGAGGAGTACTTGATGGTGCTGACCCGGTGCCAGCCCGTGCCAGTGTACCAGCCGGCCTTGTACTCCGCGCCGTCGAAGAAATACTCACACCAGATATCGCCCATCTGGGTGAAGCTCATGCCGACATTCGCCTGGTAGCCGTTGTTGCCGGTGACGCGGTCGCTGGTGGGGCAGCTGGGGCAGAGGGTGACCTTGTGCCAGCTGGACTTGTCGGGCTTGCTGGAATCAAGGACATTGGCGTAGGGATCCTTCTCAACCCAGTAATAGCCGCTCATGGGGCAGCCATTGACAATCGGGTTCAGTGTGAACCAGGTATACTGGTCATACCTGGGAAGGGCATAGCTGGATGCGATCCAGGGGCGGAGTTCGTCCTGTACGGTGGCTGCACTTGAGAAGTATCCAGTCGGCGGCAGGTAGTCGTCGTAGTCATTGGTATAGAGCAGATTTCCCAGCTGGAGCTGCTTCAGGTTGTTGGTGCAGCTGATGGCGCGAGCCTTCTCGCGGGCCTTGCTCAGCGCGGGCAGCAGCATGGAGGCAAGAATCGCAATGATCGCGATGACGACAAGAAGCTCGATAAGGGTGAAGGATTTCTTCATTGATGGCACTCTCCTTTGGGGTGATTGATAAAAGAGGTATTACCTCATGTCAGGTATTCTCCGAAAACCCCAACGAATATCAAGACGCCCCAACAAAAAACTACCCTCGCTTTTAGGCGGCGAACCGCATAGCGGGGGCAGGATAAATAGCCGTGGGCGGGGAGTAGTCATCAGAGGCGCGAACTCTGCCCACGGCGGGGAGGAAGGTCGTCGGCGGGTCGGCTTCTCCTACTTTTCGCTTGCCTTGATGGCTGCCTGTGCGGCGGCGACCCTGGCGATTGGAACCCGGAACGGGGAGCAGCTCACGTATGAGAGCCCTGCCTTGTAGCAGAATTCCACCGATGCGGGATCTCCGCCCTGCTCCCCGCAGATTCCAAGCTGGATGTTCGGGCGGACCTTCCGGCTCTTCTCAGCGGCGATTTCCACGAGCTGCCCGACGCCATCGACGTCGATTGTCTGGAACGGGTCTGCGTCGATGATGTGCTTGTTGAGGTAGTCGTTCATGAACGCGCCGATGTCGTCCCGCGAGAATCCGAATGTCATCTGCGAGAGGTCGTTTGTGCCGAAGGAGAAGAATTCCGCCACCTCCGCCATCTTGTCGGCATTGAGTGCCGCGCGCGGGATTTCAATCATCGTGCCCAGGTGATACTCGAACTCCTTGAAGTCGAAGCGACGCTTGATTTCCGCGTGCACCCTCTTCACAATGTCGGCCACGTAGCGCAGCTCCCTGACGTCGCAGGTCACGGGAACCATGATTTCAGGGACGACCTTCTGGTTCTCCTCGACGGAGATCTCGGCGGCCGCCTGGAAGATGGCGCGCACCTGGAATTCCGTAATCTCGGGGTAGGTGACTGAAAGACGGACGCCGCGGTGCCCCATCATCGGGTTCGACTCGGCAAGGGAGTCGATGCGCTTCACAATCTCGTCCTCGGCCACGTTCAAGGCACGGGAAAGCTCCATGCGGCCTGTCTTCGAGTGGGGGACGAACTCATGCAGCGGAGGATCCAGCAGACGCACCGTGACAGGATACTCGCCCATCACCTTCATCGTCTGCTTGATGTCGTTCTTCATGGCGGGGAAGAGCTCCTTCAGAACCGAGATGCGGTCCTTCGAATCCACGCAGAGAATCATCTTGCGGAGCAGGAAGAGCGGCTGGGCGCTGCCTGTGCCGTAGAACATGTGCTCCGTACGGAAGAGGCCAATGCCCTCCGCGCCAAACTCCCTCGCACGCTGCGCATCCTCCGGATTGTCGGCATTCGCACGGACGCCCATGGTGCGGTGGTTGTCAACCAGCGTCATGAATTTCAGGAACTTCGAATAGTCCGCGCCGGCGGTGGGGGGCACGAGGGGCAGTTCACCCTCGTATGCAAAGCCCTTGGAGCCGTTGATGGTGATGATGTCGCCCTCGTGGAGGATCTTGTCCCCGATGCGGAGGGTCTTGTTCGCCTCGTCAACGACCATGTCGCTCGCGCCGACGATGCAGGACTTGCCCCAGCCACGGGCGACGAGCGCGGCATGGCTGGTCATGCCGCCACGGGCAGTCAGGATGCCGTCCGCACAACGCATTCCCTCCACATCCTCGGGATTCGTCTCCTCGCGGACGAGGATCGCCTTCTTGCCAAGTCGCACCGCCTCGACGGCGTCCTGGCTCGAGAAGTAGATTCCGCCGAAGGCCGCGCCAGGCCCGGCGGGCAGTCCCTGGACCAGCAGCTTCGTGCGCTGCTCGGCGGCGGGCTCGATGATCGGAAGCAGGAACTCGATGACCTGGTTCGGATGGACGCGCATCACTGCGGTCCGCTCGTCAATCAGCTTCTCCGCCAGCATGTCAAGGGCCATCGTGACGGCCGCCTTGCCGCCACGCTTGCCTACGCGGCACTGCAACATGAAGAGCTTCCCGTTCTCGACGGTGAACTCCAAGTCCTGCATGTCATGGTAGTGCTTCTCAAGGGTCTCGCGGATGCCGCACAACTCCTTGTAGGCCTCGGGCATGACCTCGGACATCGCCTTCATCTTGCGGTTGCGGTCGTTCTTGGTCTCGTTGTTCAGGGGGCTCGGGGTGCGGATGCCGGCCACCACGTCCTCGCCCTGGGCATTCACCAGCCACTCGCCAAAGAACTTGTTCTCGCCTGTCGCCGGGTTGCGGGTGAAGGCGACGCCCGTCGCACTGGTGTCGCCCATGTTGCCGAAGACCATCGTCTGGACGTTCACCGCAGTGCCCCAGGTGTCGGGAATGCCCTCGATGCGGCGGTAGGAGACCGCCTTCGCGCCATTCCAGCTCTTGAAGACCGCGCCGATGCCGCCCCAAAGCTGCTTGACAGGGTCGTCGGGGAACTCAGTGCCAAGGACCTCGAAGATGCGGCGCTTGAAGGCACTGGAAAGGTCGCGCAAATCATCGGTGGTCAAATCCGTGTCGGACTTGTAGTCCTTGATGTACTTGTACTGCGCAAGCATGTCGTCAAGAAGCTTGCGGATGCCCTTGCCGTCAATGGGGTCAATCCCCTCGGCCTTCTCCATGACAACGTCCGCATACATCATGATCAGACGCCTGTAGGAGTCCCAGACAAATCGCTCGTTCTTGGTCTGCTTGATAAGCCCGGGAATGGTCTTTGTCGAAAGCCCGATGTTCAGGACCGTGTCCATCATGCCAGGCATGGATTTCCTGGCACCGCTTCGGCATGAGACAAGCAACGGGTTGGATGGGTCGCCATACTTGCGACCCATCTGCTTCTCGACCGCCGCCAGCGCCGACTCCACCTGGGCGCTCAGCTCGGCGGGGAAGTCGCCGCCCAAGGCAAAATACTCGTTGCAGCACTCGGTGGTAATCGTGAATCCCGCAGGAACAGGCAGTCCAAGACGGCTCATCTCCGCAAGGTTCGCACCCTTGCCGCCAAGAAGGTTCTTCATCTCGGCATTGCCCTCGGCTTCACCACGACCAAATCTGTAGACGTACTTCGGAGAGGAAACTCCCCCGACCGACGACGACTCCTTCACCGATGCCTTCTTTCTTGTTGCCATAATCAATCTCAATCTGGTTGCTGTTCTCGTTCTCTATTCGCCCACTCGGCTAGTCCGTAAAACAAAGAAGGGCGCGACCCCTGGCTCGCCCCGCCGCGTCTCCACGGAAATGGCGAACATGGATGCCGTGCCCCGGTTCCGCCAGGCACCCCTGGCAAGGAAAATCAAATTGCTACTTCTTCTTCGCGGCGGCCTTCGCCTCGTTGATGCGCTGACGGACGCGTTCCTCATAGCGCTTGCGACGGGCACGCTTCTCTGACTTGGTGTGCTGCTGGCTCATTATCTAAATTTCCTCGCTGATTGACTGCAAATCTTTGCACTGGTTAGAAAAACGGCTTAATATATTCAAAGGCACGGGAATTGCAAGGAGTAGGGAGGAGGGAGGAGGGAGGAGAAAGTAGTGCGTGGCTGGCGCGCTCGGGCGCGCCTGTTAAGGTAGGGAGGAGGGAGAAGAAGGTAGTGCGTGGCTGGCGCGCTCGGGCGCGCCTGTTAAGGTAGGGAGGAGGGAGAA
>ERZ1035014.86-NODE-86-length-48432-cov-7.966141_pt1 | contig 48432 bp, 34 predicted proteins | sample MGYA00520620_ERZ1035014 | MGnify/ENA primary metagenome ERZ1035014 (study PRJEB33766, sample SAMN09781744) | gut metagenome | biome: gut microbiome | host: Homo sapiens | place: Madagascar | study: EMG produced TPA metagenomics assembly of the PRJNA485056 data set...
CGATGGAGGCAAGGGACGTGCACTCATAGAACGCATCTTCCCCGATGGAGGTCACACCGGAGGGGATGACGATGGAGGCAAGGGACGTGCATTTTCGGAACGCACGTTCCCCGATGGAGGTCACGCCAGAAGGGATGGTCACAGAAGTCAGGGACGTGCAGCCTCTGAACGCACTGTACCCGATGGAGGTCACGCTGGAGGGGATGGCCGGGCATTCCGTGACTCCGGAAGGACATGCAACCAACTCCGTCAACGCATAATCATATAGAACGCCATCTATGTCTCTGTATTCCCTGTTTCCTTCGGACACATGGATGGAGGTAAGGCCGCTGCAGCTTGCGAACGCCCCACCCCCGATGGAGGTCACGCTGGAGGGGATAGTCACGGAGGTCAGGGATGTGCAGCCTTCGAACGCCCAACCCCCGATGGAGGTCACGCCGGAAGGGATGGCCACGGAGGTCAGGGACGTGCAGCCTCTGAACGCATCTCCATCGATGGAGGTCACGCCCTCTGGGATGGTCACGGAGGTCAGGGACGTGCAATCTTCGAACGCCCCACCCCCGATGGAGGTCACGCCCTCTGAAATGGTCACGGAAGTCAGGGACGTGCAGCCCCGGAAGGCATCCCACTCGATGGAGGTCACGCCGGAAGGGATGGTGATACTCGTCAGGGACGTGCAATCTTCGAACGCACTGTAACCGATGGAGGTCACGCTGGAGGGGATGGTGATGGAAGTCAGGGACGTGCAATCCCTAAAGGCTTCACGCCCGATGGTCTTCAGAGATTCGGGGAGCGTCAGCGACGAAAGTGCCGAACAGCCATCCGCAAAACCCTCGCGGATTTCCTCTTCGCCCTCGACGATGATCACTTCGGCAATCGACCTCAGACTGTCAGGGAATCTATATCGCATCTCGAAGCATCCTGGCGTTTTCACAAAGGCGATTCCCCGACAGCCAGAGAATGCGTCACCCCCGATGGAGCGCACGCCCTCTGGGATGGTCACAGAGGTCAGGGACGTGCAATCTTCGAACGCACTGTAACCGATGGAGGTCACGCTGGAGGGGATGGTGATGGAAGTCAGGGACGTGCAATCCCTAAAGGCTTCACGCCCGATGGTCTTCAGAGATTCGGGGAGCGTCAGCGACGAAAGTGCCGAACAGCCATCCGCAAAACCCTCGCGGATTTCCTCTTCGCCCTCGACGATGATCACTTCGGCAATCGACCTCAGACTGTCAGGGAATCTATATCGCATCTCGAAGCATCCTGGCGTTTTCACAAAGGCGATTCCCCGACAGCCAGAGAATGCACTGCCCCGGATGTAGGTCACGACGGAGGGGATGGCCACGGAGGTCAGGGACGTGCAGTCTTCGAACGCACGTTCCCCGATGGAGGTCACGCCGGAGGGGATGGCCACGGAGGCAAGGGACGTGCATTTTAGGAACGCACCTTCCCCGATGGAGGTCACGCCGGAGGGGATGACGATGCTCGTCAGGGACGTGCAGCCTTCGAACGCACCATCACCGATGGAGGTCACGCCGGAGGGGATGGCGATGGAGGCAAGGGACGTGCAGCCAGAGAACGCATGATCCCCGATAGAGGTCACGCTGGAGGGGAGGCCCGGGCATTCCGTGACTCCAGAAGGCCATGCAACCAACTCCGTTAACGCATAGTCATATAGAACGCCATCTATGTCCCTGTATTTCCCGTTTCCTTCGGACACATGGATGGAGGCAAGACCCGTGCAGCCAGAGAACGCACCATCACCGATGGAGGTCACGCTGGGGGGGATGACGATGGAGGCAAGGGACGTGCAGCCAGAGAACGCCCAATACCCGATGGAGGTCACGCCAGAGGGGATAGACACGGAGGTCAGGGACGTGCAGCCCTGGAAGGCTTCACGCCTGATGTAGCGCACGCTGGAGGGGATGGCCGGGCATTCCGTGACTCCGGAAGGACATGCAACCAACTCCGTCAACGCATAATCATATAGAACGCCATCTATGTCTCTGTATTCCCTGTTTCCTTCGGACACATGGATGGAGGTAAGGCCGCTGCAGCTTGCGAACGCCCCACTCCCGATGGAGGTCACGCCCTCTGGGATGGTCACGGAGGCAAGCCCGCTGCAGCCATAGAACGCCCCACCCCCGATGGAGGTCACGCTGGAGGGGATGGACACAGATGTAATGTCCGTACGATTTTTATAGGCCATATATCCAATAACCGTTGTTCCCTCCGGGATATCGAGATGAATTGCCCCCAGGGAGATGCCGGCCAACAACAGAAATGTAAAAATGTGCTTCATCATGCTATTCCAAATGTTAATGGGCTTATCCTTTAGCCTCCATCGACGGGTTTTTCAGAAACCGCCAGGCAGCATGGGGATTCGATCTGCCACAATTGTTATTTCTAGAAAGGGACTATTATTTCTCATTTGAGCGTGCAAATCATGGTTTTGCCCTTTCGAGTCGCAGAAAAGTGCTTTCCTTGCTCCAGTCGATTGCGTCTCCGCAGCAATCCCCAGAAGAGGACGAGAATCGAGACTTGACCATGTTTTCATCTGACGCACGCATTATTCATCACAGACCTGAACCACATTTCCCTTTTCGTCATTCGTCTTACCCCCTCCCCGTCGGTTGCCTTTGGGGCTGACAAAAACATAAGACAGGATGAACATAACAATCAATATAAATACAGGAGCCACACACCTCCAGAAAAACTGTTTCCATGAATCTGGGATATCAATTAGCTCTTTAAAGGAAACCTGAGACGCAAAAGAATAAAAATGACACAAAAACATAATTGCGCCTAAAACCATAATAGCAAATCCAATGAGTATATTGATTTTTGAAGGAGAAATCCTATATGCAGAACTAATAGGGAAAAAGCTACCTGGATCACCACATTGATCGTTTCGAAGCCTTTCAGGGATGCAATCCTTTAAGTTGTTGTTTTCAATGATATTTATTTTATTCTCATAATTCTCATACCAGTATTTTGAGGCTTTTGCCATGAAGAAGAATAGGGTTCCCAGAAAAGCAATCAGGAAGCTGAACAACATCTTAAGCAATAAAAATTCCATTTCAGCATTTCCACCAGGCTCGTGTTCGTGGATAAAAACATAACCGTATCCCGTCACAGTCGCCAGAAGAAATACCCAAATGAACAAGGAGCGACTCCAAAGAGCATTGAGTTCGAAATCTCTGCACTGAAACAAGGACTTCCTCAACTCCATCATGCATTTGCGATTGCCATGACATTCTGCCGTGCATTCACACGGCGCCCCTGCATCCTGGCTCTGACATTTTGTACACTTTTCCTTTGATTGATTCTCCGTATTACCTGCATTAGATGTATTCAGGGAAGCACTATTGAAAGGATTAAAGTCGAATAAAAACATTGTATTACTCTTTGCTCATGCAATGGTGACACAAAAAAAACTCCGCACGACCGGCGGATGCCGGACATACGGAGTCTACAAAAAGCAGATTGGAGGATGGAAGCGCCTGCGCTACGCTACGCAGTGCCAAGCTTGCTTGCTTGCTTGCTTGCGCTCACTTTGTTCGCGCAAGCAAGCAAATACCGAATACGGACACGAGGAGGCATCCGGCCGCGATGCGGCTGGCATAGTATTCAGGATGGATGCCTGTGGTGTGCCCATTCGTTTGCAGGAGGTGAAAGGAAATAAATGGTTTTGTAATGTAATACCCGTCTCACCTTTTTTCAACCAAACACACCCGACAGACACATAATTGTTCACATAAACATCATTTTGTGCATTTCCTGGTTCACACACTGCCTCAACGGAAGCCCACTGCAAAGTGCCCACGCACTACCCTCTCCATTCTTCTCCCTACTCTCTATTCGTATCCATTCGTGGTTCTATTATCACTCCACCCTCCTCAGGCACGCACGGCGGAATCGCCGCGCGGGGCGCGCCCGAGCGCGCCAACCACGCACTACCCTCTCCATTCTCCTCCCTACTCTCTACCCCTGACGGAAGCCCACTGCAAAGTGACCACGCACTACCCTCTCCATTCTCCTCCCTATTCCCTACCCCCGACGGATGCCCACTGCAAAGTGCCCACGCACTACCCTCTCCATTCTCCTCCCTATTCCCTACTTCAGGGTACCGCACGGCGGAATCGCCGCGCGGGGCGCGCCCGAGCGCGCCAACCACGCACTTCTCCCTACCTTCTCCTCCCTACTCTCTATTCGTAGTTCAGAAGCCACCTTCTTATTGGAGAGAGGCGTCTACGTGCGATTTGCCTTTAGATGAAGAGTGCGTTTTGTCCATGTTTGGCGAGTTCGGCGAACGTAGCGACTCCTGCGACCTCGTCGACCTCAACCAGTTCCTCGCGTGTAATGCCCATGACCCCCATCGCCATGTCGCAGGCAATGAAGCGGACTCCCGCGTCGCGTGCGTTTTTGATAAGTTCCGGGAGTGTCAGGACATTTTGTTTTTTCATGACGCTGCGCATCATAGCCGTTCCCATCCCCATCATATCCATTTTAGACATCGCGAGCTTTCTGGCTCCCTTTGGGAGCATCCATCCGAACAATTTTGAGATGAAGTTCTTTTTTACGTATGGCGCGGGGTTTTTCCGCAGGACAGAGAGCCCCCAGAATGTGAAGAAGACATTCACCTTGACTCCTGCTGCGGCGAATCCGTTTGCCAGGATCATTGCAGCGAGAGCCTTGTCGAGGTCATTGCTGAAGAGAACGATGGAGATGGATTGTTCCTGGACGCAACTTGAGCACGGCGCGAGTGCGGATTGGCCGCCGTTTTTTGTGACATCTGCCTCAATATCATCCCCGTTGCGCATCAGATTTTCGACCTTGCAACCTGCTCCCCTTGCCCAGTTCTGTAGATCCGCCTCGAATGTCCGTGCGGCGACCAGATGTACCCCGAATCCTTCCTTGGCGTCAGCCATGACTGACTTCAACTTCAGGACAGGTCCTGGGCAAGGGAGTCCCCTCACATCCAGCATCTGGGAATAGTGTGCTGTCGGTTCATTCCCTGTCTCTGGAGTCGTGGGCATCTTCTGTTGATGGTGGAACATTTTCCATGCCAGCCATCCGCCGGAGAGATTGCTTGCCCGGAAGCCATGTTGCTTCAAGATGCGTTCAGCGAGATAGCCACGCAATCCGACCTGGCAGTAGCATACGATTTGCCTTGACTTGTCGAGTTCTCCGAGACGCGATCGAAGATCACCCAGGCGTATGTTGACTGCGCCTGGAATTGCCCCAAGCCCATTCTCCTCGGGTTCGCGGACATCAAGGACGAGTGCGTCTGCGGGAATTGTGTCTGGATAGACCACATCGCTCAATCCAGAGAGCACATTTTCGGCGATGAACCCAGCGAAATTAACCGGGTCTTTTGCGGAGCCGAATGGCGGTGCGTATGCCAGTTCCAGTTCCCCAAGTTCCGGCGCCTTCAGGCCGTTTTGCATAGCCTGGGAGATTGTATCGATTCGTTTGTCTACCCCCTTGGCGCCTGTGATTTGTGCGCCGTAGATTGTCCCGTCGTTGCCAAAGAGCAGTTTCATGGCGAGCCTGGCGGCACCTGGATAATAGGATGCGTTTGACATGGGATGAAGGTATATCTTGCGGAAGTCAACTCCCATGGACTTAAGTCGTTCCTCCGTATATCCGACGCCTCCCGCCGTAAGGTGCCCGATCTTCACCACGCTGGCTCCGATAGTCCCCTTGTATGGCACTCTGGCGCCCAGGATATTGCCAGCGGCGATGCGTCCCTGCTTGTTTGCCGGCCCTGCCAGCGCGATAGCCGTCCTTCCTCCAAAAATGGGGTCTGCCACTTCGACTGCATCGCCGGCGGCGTAGATATCGGGATTAGAAGTCTGCAGGAACTCATTGACGATTATGTGGCCTCGTGAGGCGCATTCCAGCCCTGCCTCCCTGGCGATGTCCGAATTGGGGCGCACCCCAATGGATTCGATTACGAAATCCGCCTTGACCCGGCTGTTGTCGCTCAGAACGGCGGTGATGCCATTCCCGTTATCTTCGTATGCAGTGACATTCACGCCGAGTTTAAGGGCAATCCCCATGTCGGCCAGTTCATCCGCCAATGCGCAGGACATTTCGGGGTCCATTGTAGGAAGCACATGATTTCCCCGTTGGATGATTGTGACGGCGAGGCCTCGTTCACAAAGATTCTCGGCGGTTTCGAGGCCGACAAACCCAGCGCCCACCACAATCACTTTCCTTGCATCCTTGAGACGATCCACAACCCTGTCCATGTCGGAGATAGTCCAAAGAGGCAGGATTCTGGGAGATGCATTTCCCGAGCTGTTTGGGACTGCACCAGTGGCAAGAAGAAGCTTGTCGTAGGAAAAGGTCCTTTCGCCATCAGGGGCATTTACCGTGACCAGCTTCCCTGAAGGGTCAATGGAAGTGACCTCATGCCTCGTCCTGACGTCCACGTTCAGCCATGACGAGAATTTCTCTGGGGACATGACAAGAAGGCCTGGGCGTTCCTTGATGACCTTCCCAAGATGGTACGGGAGTCCGCAATTTGCGTAGGAGATGAACTCCCCCTTCTCCAGAAGCAGAATCTCGCAGGATTCATCCAGCCTGCGCAACCTTGCCGCCGCACTGGCTCCTGCTGCGACGCCACCGACTATTATGACCCTCATTTGTCTTCTCCCTGCCAAAGGCATGCAAAACTGATGAGCAAACGAAAACAGCGCAGGCAGCCACAACGGGGCGCGTTCCTGCGGAACTGTGTTTTAGAAGACGGAGAATTGTATTGCCACCCAGTGGCATATTGATGCTGCCAGGACGAATGCGTGCCAGATAGTGTGCATATACGGGGTCTTGTCCATGGCGTAGAATGGGACTCCTGCGGTATAGAGTCCTCCCCCGACGAGCAGCATGACGAACCCCGGGGTATCCAGGAGCCTCGTCAGTGGCTTGAAGAAGAAGAGTGCCTCCCATCCCATTGCGAGTGTAATGACGAGTGCGAGCCATTCCCGTCTAGGTCGGATGCATGTTTCGGTGAGGATGCCGATTATTGCCAGTATCCATGTAGTTGCCAGCACCCATATTCCCATTGGGGAGTCCTTGAGCGTCACCAGTGCGAATGGCGTATAGCTTCCTGCGATGAGCAGGTAGATTGAGAGGTGGTCGAAGGCCTGGAGGACCGACTTCACCCTCCACCGTCTGACCAGGTGGTAGAGTGCGGAGCATGAGTAGAGCACCAGGAGCGAGGTGCCGTAGATTGCCGCGCTGACAATCTTTCGCGGGTCTCCCGTCTCAGCGGTTTTGACGCACATATACGTCAATGCGAACAGACCGAAGACTGCGCCTGCGAAGTGTGTTCCGAAATTCGCCCACTCCTCCCCTATTGTGCGGTGGAAATCCTCGCCCCACTGCTTCATCCTCGCCAGCACGTAGCTGACATGGCGGCTGGGGGTTCTGGAGACCTTCCCTTCGGTTGCATGGGTCTCATTCTCTTGGGTCTTCTGGGAATCCATCGGCAATACGGGGACTGGGAGCTGTCGTTGCCGGGGGGGAAGCGGGGCGTCCGGTGCTTCCTCCGGCCGGCGGATGTGCGTCAATGCAGGTATTTGCGTCTTATGCGTGGAGCATGTTCTGTCCGCCTGTGACAGGAATCGCCTGTCCGGTCTCGTAGTTCTGTTCGACGCAGTATAGGATTGCGCGTCCCACGTCATCCGGGAGGCATCCGCGATGCATTGGGACCTTTGCCATGTAGAATTCGCGGACATCCTCGACGCATGTTGCGCCGGGGACCTTTCCGGCATTCAGGTATTGGACGAAGAGTCCGCGGACGGGGTCGCTCCAGAGCGGTCCGTCCAGGTAGTTGCCGGGGCAGACCGAGTTCACCTTGATATGGCTGGTGACAAGCTCCTTGGCGAAGGACTGGGTCAGGCCGATGCCGCCGAACTTGGAGCCTGCGTAGGCGCCATTCTTGTTGGAGCCCTCCAGGCCGCTCTTGGAATTCACCTGGACGATATCCGTCCACGGGCTGTCTGGGGAAGTCATCTGTCGCGCCATCACCTTGGCGGCGTGTTTGCAGCAGAGGAAGTATCCGATGTAGTTGATATTGGTGACGAAGGAGAAGTCCTTGAGGGATAGCTCCATCACCGAGCCGGAACGGACGACTCCCGCGTTGTTGACAAAGAGGTCGATTCCGCCGACCTGGCGGACAATCTCCGAAATCATCGCCTCGACGGACGCCTCGTCGGAGACGTTGACTCCGACCGCGAATGCCCGGTCGGCGCCGTGGGTCTTGTTCAGCCCGTCGGCGGCCGCCTTTGCCCCCTCGAGATTCATGTCCGCCAAGACTAGGGTTCCGCCCTGCCCCGCCAGATACTGGGCGATGCCAAGACCGAAGCCCTGTGCGCCGCCTGTGACGACGCAGATGCGGTTCTGGAGGCGGGTGGCCTTCGCACCGCCAGCCACCGAACGCCTGTACGACTCGACCTCCCAGTTCTCGATGAAGGAATACTCCTCGGCGGTCATGTAGTTCACACCTCCGAATGCGGCGGCCAGCCTTTCAATCTTGCGGGCATTTCCAAGGGCGACTGCTACTGCCTTCGCGTCCTTGAGAGTGCCTCCGACCGTAAAGAGCGCCCTGCCGGGAACCTCGACCACCTTGGGCAGATAGCCACGCTGCTTTTTGAAGGCCGCAACCGCCTCGGCGGTCGGCTCGCCCTTGAAGGCAAAGGACTTTGCGTAGACGACATGGTCGGGGGTGAGAGGCCCGTCGAAGGCCTGGGAATTTCCGACGCAACGGACGACGGGGCGCACGCCCGACTCGTCCGAGAGAAGCGTACGCAGGACGGGGGCGGTCTCCTCGACATCCGCGTCGGAGGCGGTTCCCAGCTCCACGTCTGCCGTGTCAATCCCCGCCTCGGCATACGCCTTCTTCAGGGTCTCCATCACGTCCGCGTAGATTTTCGCCACCTCATCGGCGGTGTCGGCGCCGATGAAGACGCCGTGTTTCTGGAGGAAGATCACATGTGGCTGGGCGCCGGTCTTCGCCACTGCCTCGTCCAGCGCGGCCTTGACCGTATACGCCAGCGTGCTGCCTGGATTGCAGTAGTCCAGCCAGATCGCCTGCGGGAAGAGCCTTGCCGCGGCCTTGCCGGCCTCCTGCGAGCATGTGAGGCCATTCACCAGTGCAGGATGTGTGTGGACGATGAACTTGTATGAGATGATTTCATGGACGGGGGCCTCGACGGAGGGGCGTCCGGCGCCCAGGGGCCTGACGGCGGCGAGCTGGAGATTCTTGACCACCTCCTCGCGGGCATCGGGAGACACCTGGCTTGCCACGGTGAAGACCTTCTGCAACTCGGCGCGGTCTAGCTTCAGGAATTGACCGGGCTGGATTGTCGCCAGGGCAACGCCGGAGGGTTTGATGAAGAGTTCATCGTCCGTCTTGAAGGAGGTGTTTCCGCCTCCCAGGAAGACGTAGTCGGGGTCCGCCCCGTATCTGCGTGATAGTTCAGCCAGTTTTTCCAGGGATTCTGCTGTCGTCATTTCTTTGTTGCCTCTTCCTTTTTTTGCCGGGGCGGCGAGCTCATCGCCGTTCGCCGTGTTTCCACTGATTTACTTACTGTTGAAGGTCAAGATTTCTGCGCAGGCACGTTGGAATATCCAAATCCTCCTGGTTGTGGACTGTCGGCTGCGTGCCGCTGAAGATTCCCCTTGGCATGTCATTGAACTTCATTGCGAGCGAGGGGTTCTGGGAGGAGGTTTCCGACGTCACCGCGGAGAACCTCTTGCGTTGCGCGAAGATTGTCAGATATCCGATTGCCGTATCCACAAGCCAGAGGACTGCGAGCCGGTATGCGTCTACGGAGGAGCATTCGGGGAGGAGTGTCCCGAGCCTGGTGCATTCCAGCGTCACCACGTCGAAGTGTTGTGCCCTGAGGACATCCAGGGTTTGTGCGGCGCCGTTTTTCTGCTCCTGGGAATCGAATGCGTGCGGCATTGCCGCGAAGGTGACGGCTGGGATTCCCGCCTTTTGGCAGCATAGCAGCGCGGCCTGCGTGTAGAATGCGGCCGTATCGCCGCCGAGGCAGGTGACGATTGCGGCCATCCTCGTCTTCCCGAGGGCATTGGCGATGCCGTTTTCCAGTGCCTCGCATGCGGCCGTGGCCTGTGCTCCGGCGGGCAGTGCCGGCGGCTTTGGCACCGGGAGCGTTTCCAGCGGCGTCAAGCTGGCGAGGTGTTCCTCATCCGAATCGATGCCGATGATTTGCGCGTTGCCGAGTGCCTGGCGTTGATTGAGGTAGTAGCACGCGCGGGCGCCCGCAGTGCCGATTCCGAGAACAAGAATATCCGTCATCCCATCCATACCGTGCTAGCCTCGCATCTGTGTGATGATATTCTTCAGCATCCCGATGACGCCTGACGTGCCCGCATTCAGAGACTCGGCCAGCTTCTTCTCCTTGAATGCGTAACGGATACTTCCAATGAGAAGCGTGTGTTCCGGCCCGACCTTGAACCTGCTGTCGGAGGCCACGCCGTATGGCGTGCCGACCTGGACACGCCTCTTGGTGAAGACCTTCTCCGCGACAGCGCAGACCCGGGGAAGATTCGCGCCGACGCCAGTCAGCTTGATCTCGTTGCCAATCCACTTGAGTGCGTCGCATGCCTCCACACGCGCCTTCACCACCTGGAAGAGCTCCGTCAGGCGAGCATCCAGAATCGCCTCGATTGTGGAGGCGTTGACAAGCTTAGGCGCACTGTCGCGGGAGTCCTCCCTGATTTCAACGCGACGGGCGGCCCCGTCGGGGGTGGCCTCCACGGTGCAGCGAAGCTCGGTCAGCTTCGACACGATTTTCCGGGAGGTTTCAATCTGGAAACCGAGGGCAATCGAGAGGTCGTTGGCGAGATGGTCCATGCCGACGGCAACCTGGTCGCAGACGACGCTGCCCTGCCTCGTCGGAATCAGAAACGAAGTCATTCCCGCGCCCAGGTCGACTAGCAGCCCCTGGGGTTCGTCGGAAACCGTCGGCGGGCAGATGCCGCACCCCAGGGCGACAGGCGCATAGACAGGCGCGATTTCGGTTCCCGGCGGCATCGCGTCGCCGACGGCGGAGTCAACCTGCATCAGCCTCACATGGTCGAGGTCGAAGAAGAAAGACTCCGCTGTCAGCTTTTTTGTGTACTGTCCGACCGGATTGAAGACGACCCGTCCGTTTGAGAGCCTGAAGCATCGGTTGATGCACGGGAGCACCGACTTGGACTCGCCGCCGGACGCGATTTGCTCCTCGCCCATCCTGGAGATGCTTCTCATGACCTCCTCGAAATCCTCCTCGGCGACGGGCATCCGCTCGTCAAGTTCGATGGACGCCGGAAGAATCTCCGGCGTCACGTATGCTCCCGAGAGCACCAGCACCGGGAAGCCGGGATATCCGTCGATTCCAGCCGCATTCCAGGCATTCTGCATGGCCTTCAGCAGCTGGTCTGAGACAATGTTCGGGGAGACTGGCTCGTCCTTGAGCACCTTGAGTGACGGGACCTCGCTATATCCGCGCACGACGACCTCGCCGCTTTCGGATGCGGGTTCCTTGAATGTGGCGACCAAAACGCGTACCTTGTCGCTGCCCAGTTCGATGCCTGTAAAGATGTCACGTCTGCTTTTCATATCGAAGAGTTAAATATAACTGTGCTGGCGTCGAGTGCGTGCCGCGTGGCGAAGAGAAGCGGGCGCCCTGCCCTGCGTGCGTGTGCCTGGGCGGGCTCGAGGCTCACGCCACCTGCCCCGTGCCCTCCTGCGTCCCCGCCGCAATGTGCCTGTGGCCCGTCGTCGTCGCCCCGCATGACGCGACGGATGCAGCCGCCATTCCGACTGCCGCCCAGATGAAGCGCTTCGAGGCTGCGTCTTCCCAGAAGAAGCAGAAGAGGAGCCCTGCGACGAATAGCGCCTCCGGGAGCAATCCCCTGTGCAATGCGCGAGCCATCAGCATGACGAGGAACGCCAGTATTCCCAGCAATGCCGGCACTCCGAAGAAGGAGGCCGTATTGAGATACTCGTTGTGTGGGTCCATGAAGTTGCAGAAGTTATCCAGTTCATCCTGGAATCCGTATGGTTCGAGGATGGCCTGAATCTTCTCCCTGTCCGCGTAGCGCGGATAGAGTGCGCGGAGTTCCCGCGGGGAGTGTCCGAAGAGTGCGGACTGCATTCCGCCGTCAAGCAGGATTCGGCCATAGATTTCCTGGTGGACGGAGTAGTTTCCCCTGTGTGCGAAATCGATCCACGGGGGAGTCTGGCATGCCGGGTATGTCTTGAACCATACCGTCATCAGGCAGACCATTCCGAATGCGACCGCCAGCGCCGTCGCAAACCACCGTCCGCCGATGCGTGCGAGGAGCGGGCTTGCTCCCCAGAGTCCTGCGAGCACTGCGAACGTCATGACCGCCATCTTGGATGCTGTCGCCAGGAGCGGGAGTATGAGCAGGAGGGCGAGCGGCGTTGCGACGAGGAGTGCCCGTGCCCCTCCCTTTTCGAAGCGTTCCTTCAGGAATGGGAGGCACATCAGTGCCGGAATCACGTACGCTCCTCCCAGCAGATTCGGGTTTGTGAAGAGATACTGGTACCTGGTATAGAGCATAAGCTCCGTCGAGATAGTTCCGAAGTGCACATCCACGTATGTCAGGCGGCCGGTGAGGATTCCCAGCTTTGCAAGGAGATACCCGGCAAGGACCACGGCGAGAATCGAGAGGCCGGCGGCGGCGAGCTTTTTGTGGTCTGGCAGCCTTGTCACTCTGAAGAATGAGAATATCAATCCCATATACAGGAAGACAGCCAGGTCGTAGACCGAACCGCAGCCGCGGCAGAAATGCAGGACTACCGCAAGGCCCATCCAGAGATATGCCAGAAGAAGCGGCAGCGCCTCCCGCATGAAGACCTGGACAAGCTCACGACGGCGGCGCCAGCACTGCCACGCCATCACGGGGACGAAGCACTCGCTGAGCTGAAGACGTCCAAAGGGCGACACAGGCAGAAAAAAGCTCACCAGCAACGCCACGGCGCACCAGCCAAAAAAGGCATCGTCAGATGACAGGTCGGAACTTTTCATTGATATGGAGCAGATGGGGAATGTAGGCGCGTGCATACAGGCGGAGGAGTCGTCCCTTGGGGTCGAGGAATATGGACCTGCGAAGGGAGGTTCAGGCAGCAGAGGATAAAATACCACCCACCGGGGAGATTGATGGGGAGACGGGGCAATCGCGTCACTCCCCTGGCGCATCCTTTTCGACTCCGTATCCGAAGAGTGCGAAGTCGGCCTTTAGCGGGTCGTCCGGGAAGACCTGGCGCATTGTGGAGGTGAGTTCGAGGGCGGTTTTAAGCGATGCGGCCGCATTTGGCTTCAGCAGTCCGAACTCCTTTGCCGTCGCCAGGACATGTGTATCCAGCGGCATGACAAGGGAGGTTTTCGGGAGCCATCCCCAGACTCCCAGATCCACGGGTGACGCGTCCCTGGCCATCCATCTGAGGAAGAGATTCATTCGCTTGTTTGCGCTTGCCTGCCCGTGGCAGACGAGCGGCTCGCAGCGCTTTGGGAAGAGTCCGGCGATTTCGGCGGCAAGGTCTCCCGGGTTGCTCTTCGGGAGTCTTTCGAAGCATCTTCCGAGGCTCCCGTCTTCCAGCAGGATTGCGCGGAGTGTCTCGCAGGTGGCCCTCAGGCATCCGTGGGAGTAGATTCTGTAGAATGACCTCGTGGAATCCTGGAAAAAGTCCCTGAACGTCCCGTCAAGAATCCATTCCGAGGGTGATTTCGGATGCATTGCGTCAAGGATTTTCCTGATGTGCGCGAGGATTTGCGTGCGTCGTCCGAAGGCGAGGTTTGCCGAGAGGAATGCGACCACCTCCTGGTCGGACTGCTCCGTGTATCCGTGCATGAACTGGGACGGGTCGTCACGTAGAAACTCAACATTCTCAAAACGGTCGGCCAGTGCCGCCAAACGCCGCCGAAGTTCTCCTGATATTTTTGGTGACATTCTTTTTTCCTCCATAATAGTCATGTAAAACGGATAAAGATAAGCCTGTATATTTTTCCTGTTGTCGCATCGGGACAATCCCGGCGCGGAGTCCATGCAACCACAAGAACAGGAGGAAGACGAATTATGGATTTGAACGGAAGCAAGACTGCGGCGAATCTGGCGTATGCCTTCAGCGGCGAGTCACAGGCGCGCAACAAATACGACTACTTTGCATCCCAGGCCAAGAAGGAGGGATACGAGCAAATTGCGGAGCTCTTCCAGGAGACTGCCGGCAACGAGAAGGAGCATGCGAAGCTTTGGTTCAAGCACCTTGGCGGCATTGGCAACACCGCGGCGAACCTGCTTGCGGCCGCTGCTGGCGAGCACGAGGAATGGACCGAGATGTACCGCAAGTTTGCCGAGGAGGCGCGCGAGGAGGGATTTGAGGCAATCGCGAAGCAGTTCGAGGGTGTCGCGGCAATCGAGAAGCACCACGAGGAACGCTACCGCAAGCTTCTCGCCAACCTGGAAAGCGGCGAAGTCTGGGAGAGAATCGGCGAGAACCGCTGGCAGTGCCGCAATTGCGGGCACATCTACATTGGCGAGAAGGCCCCCGAGGTCTGCCCCGTCTGCTTCCACCCGAAGGCATACTTCCAGATTGAGCCCGAAAACTACTAGCCCGCCCCGGACCGACGCATAAGGCCCTGCCTGCCGCGGCGGCCTCCCAAAACAAGAATTCCCCGCAGACGGTGGTCTTTCACGCCTGCGGGGAATTCTGTTTTCAGCCGGGGAGTCCTATCCCCTTTCCGTTGCGGCTAGACGCCCTGGCGCGAGGTGCGTGCCAGCTCTCCCAGCGTGCGGTTGACGGAGGGCGCATATCCCTTGAGCGGGACGATGCGCTCGTGGATTGTGTCGAGAATCCAGCTGACCTGCGGGAAGAACTTCGACTCCAGCTCGGCGGCAGGGGAGACCCAGTTGCGGCTTCCGACGACCGTGATCGGCGCGTCAAGATAGTCGAATGCGAGCTGGGTCAGGTTAGCGGCCACGTTCTGCATGACGTTGCCGCGCTCGACGGCCTCGTTGAGCAGGATGGCCTTGCCAGTCTTCTTGACGGACTCCACCAGCTTGTCGTAGTTCAGCGGATTGATGGAGCGAAGGTCGATGACCTCGGCGTCGATTCCATACTTCTCCAGCTCCTTCGCGGCGTCGAGAGCCTTGTAGAGGATTGGACCTAGGGTGACAATCGTCAAGTCCTTGCCCTGCTTCTTGACATCAGGCTCGCCAATCGGCAGCTCGTAGTATTCGGTGGGGACGCCGCCCTTGTGGAACATCTCGCCGTGCTTGTAGCACTGCTGGGACTCCAGGCAGATGACGGGGTCGGTGCCGGAGAGGGCGCTGTTCAGCAGGCCCTTTGCGTCATACGGGGTGACGGGGTAGATCACCTTCAGGCCGGGGATGTGGTTGAAGATGCTGGACCAATCCTGCGAGTGCTGGGCGCCATACTTGAAGCCCACGGAGACACGCACCACGACCGGCATGCGGAGGACGCCGCCCGACATCGCCTGCCACTTGGAGAGCTGGTTGAAGAGCTCGTCGCCGCAGCGTCCGATGAAGTCGCAATACATGATTTCCGCGACGGCCCGTCCGCCGGCCAGCGCATATCCCACTGCGGCGCCGATGATGGCCGCCTCGGAGATTGGGGAGTTGAAGAAGCGGTGGTACGGGAGCAGCTCGGTCAGGCCGCGGTAGCAGGCGTATGCTCCGCCCCAGTCGCGGTTGTCCTCGCCGAAGGCCACCATCGTCGGGTCCTTCGAGAACCTGTGCGTCATCGCCTCGAAGACTGCATCGCAGATGTTGTAGACCAGCATCGAGGAGTAGGGCTTGCCCGCGTCGTCGGCATAGAAGCGCTGCTTCTTCTGCACCTTCTTGTACTGTTCGTTCTCGGCCAGGGGCTGGAGGAAGTCCGCGTCGCCCTTGCGGCTCTCGTCGCAGCTTTCCAGCTTCTTGTTGGAGAACATGACCGACTCGATGAACATCGAATCCATGGTCTCGTAGGGGGAGATCTCCTTGTCGATGGAGAGGACGAACATATCCTTCACCAGGTCGTGGACGGATGCCTTGACGGCGTCTGCCTCCTTTGCGGTGATGACCTTCGCCTCCACGATCTTGTCGCGGTACTGCTGGATTGGGTCGAAGTTCTTCCAGACATCCAGTTCCTCCTTTGTGCGGTAGCTGGATGCGTCGGAGGGGGAGTGTCCGCCGATGCGGTATGTCGCCACGTCAAGGAGTGCGGGTCCTTCGCCCTTGAGGAGGTGTTCCTTCTGGCGCCTGACCGCGTCCGCGACTGCAAGCGGGTCGTATCCGTTGACTCGTTCCGAGAACATCTGGTCCGGGTCGACGCCGGCTCCGATGCGCGCCAGCTGTCCGAAGCCCATGGTTTCCCCGAGGTATCCGTGCTTCGAGGAGCCCGCGGTCTGGCCGCCCATGCCGTATGCGTTGTCGGAGCAGTTGAAGAGGATTGGGAGCCCCTTGTAGCCCTTCTCCTTCCAGAGGGTCTTGAACTGTCCCATCGCGGAGAACATGAGCCCTTCCCAGACGGGACCGCATCCGAAGGAGGCGTCGCCGATATTGCAGAGGACGATGCCCTTCTTGTCATTGACGAGCTTGAAGAGCGCGGCGCCGGGGGCGACAGGGCCGCTGCCGCCGACGATTGCGTTGTTCGGGTAGATTCCGAAGGGGGTGAAGAAGCAGTGCATCGAGCCGCCCCAGCCCTTGTTGAAGCCGGTGACGCGCGCGAAGATTTCCGCGTATGCGCCGTAAATCAGGAAGTGGCGAGCCAAGTCCTTGACATTGCTGCACTTGCAGTGCTGTTCCACCACCTTGAGAGTGGCGCCGCCGAAGAAATCCTCCATGACCTTCTGGAGGGCTCCGTCGTCAAGCTTGCGGATGGCGGAAAGCCCCTTTGCCAGAATCTCGGAGTGTGAGCGGTGGCTTCCGAAGGTGAAGTCGTTCATGTCCAGGTTGTAGGCTGCTCCGACCGCGGTCGCCGCCTGTCCGAGGGAGAGGTGCGCGGGGCCGGGATGCTTGTAGGAGACATCCTCGTACTTGCCCTGGAGCTTGATTTCGTTGATGACTGTCTCGAAGTCGTGGCAGACCAGCATGTCGTGGTAAATCGCCAGGAAGTCATCCTTGGTGTAGTTCTTCTTCTCCTGGGCGATGGTCTTGTTGTACTGGCAGACGGGGATGTCCTTGAAGGAAATCTTGCCAGGCTTGAACCAGTCCTCAGGGCGAATCTCTAGTGCTTTTGTCATAAGAGGCTAATTCCTTAACTTTGTTTGCTCTGTTTTCGTGTTGTGTTGAATGTGACGGGAAATCCCTATGCGTGGACAACCGCCTCGCGAATCGACTCGGAGACTGTCGGGTGCGGGAAGACGATGCGCAGGACGGTGTCGGTGGTCATTTCCTGCCCGACCATCGCGCTGGCGGCGCAGATGAATTCGCCCGCACAGCCGCCTATCGCGTGGACGCCCAGGACCTGGCCGTACTTCTCGCTGACAAGCACCTTGACTGTCCCGTTCTGCCCCGCGTAGTCCACGATGAAGCGGCCGGCCATGGCCATCGGCTGGACAACCTTCCGGTAGGCAATCCCCTTCGCCTGAAGCTCCTGCTCCGTGGCGCCGACCTGGGCGACCTCGGGGTGGGTGAAAATCACCGACGGAATCGCCTTGTAGCTCATCCGGTCGCTGACGCCGAACATGTTGTTGACTGCGACGATGCCCTCGCGGGTGGCGGCGTGCGCCAGGAGGCAGCGGCCCGTGACGTCGCCGCAGGCCCAGATGCCGGGGACGCTCGTCTTGCCGAAGTCGTCGGTGACGATGCCCTTGCGGTTCATGTCGACCTTGAGCTCCTCAAGCCCCAGCCCCTGGGTGACGGCGCGGCGGCCAGTGGAGTTCAGGACATAGTCGCCGGTAACCTTCTGCTCCTTGCCGTCGGGGTCAAGGTAGAAGAGGGTCGAGCCCTCGATCTTCACAACCTTGCAATTCAGGTTGATTTTGATTCCGCTGCGGACGAGCGCCTTGGTCAGGAGCTGGCCGATCTCGTCGTCCACCACGGGCGCAATCTTCGGCATCATCTCCACGATGGTGACTTCCGTGCCGGCCGCGCTGAAGAAATTGGCGAACTCGAGGCCGATGACGCCGCCGCCGATGACCACCAGCGCCTTCGGGAGCTTGTCAAGCGCCAGGATTCCAGGGGATTGGGGGGCATGCGGGGACGGAGCCCGTCGCAACCAGGATGTTTGCGCCCTCGTAGGTTTTTCCGGCCGCCTCGACCTTGCCCGGTGCCACAATCCTCGCCTCGGCCTTCACGACTTCGACGCCGGAGGACTTCTCCATTGCGGCCACTCCCTTGACCAGCTGCGAGACCACCTTCTGCTTGCGCGCCTGCACGGCCGCCATGTCAAGCTTCGCCTCTGACTCCAGGGCGACGCCGTAGGTCTTCGCGGCCTGGCACTCCTCAAGGGTCTTGATCGAGCGCATGAAGGTCTTGGTTGGGATGCACCCCACGTTAAGGCACGTGCCGCCCAGTTCCTGCTTCTCGAAGAGAACGACCTTCTTCTTGAAGTGCTTCGCAGCGTATGCGGCTGCCTCGTATCCACCAGGCCCCGCGCCGATTACCATCAAATCGTACATTCTGAATTCCTCGCTTTGCTACTGAGGTTCTTTATTGGAAACGGCCTCTGCTACCTTGCGATGCAGACAAGCTCGAAGTTCTCGATATTGGCGCAGAGGGTCTGCAGGAAGCGGGCGCCGGGGGCGCCGTCCACCACCATGTGGTTCATCGTCAGGGAGAACTGCATGTAGTCCCTGTATTCGACCGTGCCGTCTGCCCTGCGGACTGGGCGGAGCAGGGTCTTGCCGACGCCCAGCATCGCAATCTGGGGAGCGGAGATGACCGGGGTGAAGTTGATGATTCCGAAGGAGCCCAGGTTCGAGACGGTGAAGGTGGCGCCGTTCATCAGGTCTGGGGCCAGATTGCCGGCGTTGGCGGACTTGGCGAGGCTCTTGACCTGCTTGCACATCTCGGCAAGGCTCATCTTGTCGGAGTGGTGGAGGACAGGCACCAGAAGCCCCTTCGGAGTGTCGCAGGCAAAGCCCATGTGGACGGCGCTGTGGAGCTTCACGACATTGTCGGAGAACTCGCCGTTGAGCTCGGGAACCTGCTGCAGAGTCTTGATGACCGCATACATCACCATGTCGCCGATGTTGATGTTCGCAAGGCCAAGCTTCTCGCCGGAGGCCTTGATCCTCTTGCGGAGACTCAGGAGACCGGTGACGTCCGCCTCGCAGTTGAGGGTATACTGGGCCATCGTCTGCAACGACTCCTGGAGACGCTTCGCAATGACCGTGCGGATGCGGCTGAAGGGCTTTTCGGTGATGACGTCGTCACCCTCGACCTTGACTGGCGCGGCAGGCGCGGGGGAGACAGCGGCGGCAGGCGCGGGGGCGGCAGGCGCGGAGGCGGCGACGACTCCCTTGGCGAAGTTCTCGATGTCCTCGGCGGTGATTTCGCCATTGGAGCCCGTGCCCGTGGAAGGAGCCTTGGCGCCGGCGGCGACCATGGCCGCGGCGGCGGGGGTCAGGTGCGGGCTGCTCTGGTAGGCCGCGATGACATCGGACTCGATGACGCGCCCCTGGGCGCCGCTGCCGGCGATTTCACCCATTACGAAGGGATGCTCCGCGACAAACTTGCGCGCCCGCGGCGAAAGGTGTCCGCCGGCCGTTGCGGGAGCCTGGGATGCGGAGGCGGCGGCAGGAGCCTCGGCGGGGGTCACGGCCTTCGGAGCCTCGGCGGCGGCCATCGGGGCCTCGGCGGAAGCGGCCTTGTATCCGGAGACGTCGGTCCCGGCAGGCCCAACCAGGCAGATTGCCGTCAGGACGGGGACCAGGTCGCCCTCGGAGCCAAGCAGCGCCAGCACTTCGCCGGAGGCGGTCGCCTCAATCTCGATGGAGGTCTTGTCGGTCTCCGCCTCGGCGATGATGTCGCCCCTCTTGACGGTGTCGCCGACATTGATGCGCCATGCGCCGAGAATGCACTCCTCGACGGAGTTTCCCGCCTTGGGCATCAGAATCGCCTCGACTCCGACGGGCAGTTCGGCCGGTGTCGCAGTGGGTGCCGCCGCGACAGGCTCCGCCTCGGGGACGGGAATCGCGTCAGGTGCGGGTGCGGCTGCAGGGGCGCCGGATGGCGCGAGAGACGATGCATCCTCGCCGGCGGTGCCCACCGCGCAAATCGCCGTCAGCACGGGGACCAGGTCCCCTTCCGCCGCAAAGAGCGCCAGGACGCTGCCGCCCTCGGTCGCCTCCACCTCAATCGAGGTCTTGTCGGTCTCCGCGTCCGCGATGATGTCGCCCTTCCTGATTGTGTCGCCGACCTTGATGCGCCACTTGCTCAGAACGCATTCCTCTACTGAATTGCCGGCCTTCGGCATTACGATTGCAACTGCCATGCTTAGGTTCTCCTGATTCTAGGCAATGATTACCTTGGTTCCCAATTCTTCCAGACGATTCCTGAATGTGTCGCTGGCGGCGTCGGTGACAAGGATGTCGATGTCCTTCACGCCGCCGGCGTTGACGAATGAATTCACACCGAGCTTGGTGTGGTCGATGAGTAGATAGACCTGGTTTGCGCGCTTCATTACAAGGCGCTTGGTGAAGGCCTCCGCAGCGTCGCTGGTGGATATCCCGTCCGTCAGCGAAAAACCCATCGTCCCCATGAACGCCTTCTCAAAGGAGATGCTCTCCAGAATCGACGAGGTCAGCGGACCGACCAATGTCCGGGACAGCGCGCGGAATTCGCCGCCCACCAGCACCAGGCGATGTCCAGACTCCATCAAAAAATACGCGGCCATCAGCGAGTTGGTCACCACGGTCAGATTCTTGCGGCGCTCCAGCAGCTTCGCCAGGTACAAGGTCGTGCTGCCGCCGTCAAGGTAAATCCTGTCCCCGTCGTCAATGAGGGAAAGGGCAGCCTGGGCAATGCGGCGCTTCTCGTCCCCAAGAAGGTTCTCCTTGTCGCTGAACAGCTGTTCGCTGGCGCTCGGGGAAGTCAGGGACGCGCCGCCATGATAGCGGTGAAGCAGGCCACGCCCGTCCATCGAGGACAAGTCCCGGCGGACGGTCGCCTCGCTTACCCCAAGACTGCGGGACAGCTCCCCGACAGACAAAGACTCGACACCCGTGAGCAAGTCCATAATCTGCTGCTCACGCTGCTCGGCTACTGTTGAACGGGGTCGGAGGGACATCTCTGTAAAAAAATCAAAAACGCGCAGGGAATTTGATTGAATGAAAGCAAAAACATTTGCATTTGCGCGAATTCAATCAAATATAGCGCACATTCGCGCAACTTGCCACCCACGCGCGTACAAAAGAGGAAAACGTCTGCGCCATGGGTGATTCTAGGCGTGGGTCCAGTGGCGGCCATGGGGCGGCGCTACCAGCCCTGGCGGGGCATTTGCCGCGACGGAATCTGGCGGCGTCATCTATCCGGCGGCGGCAACAATCATTCCCCGATGGTGGAGACTCGTTGAAAAAAACTTCCCGCTTCTTATATTCTGCAACAGGTTTTCTTTTTTCACAGTCATCGCATCCCCCATTTCACTTGGAGAATCACACATGAAGAACCTCTTCCTCTGCCTGTCGGCATTCATCCTCCTTTCCACCACCGCCGCCACCACCCTTCGCGCCGAAGCCGACCAGCGCATCAAGAAGGCACTTGACGAACTGGACGTCCAATACGCGATTGACGACGACGGCGACTACGCGATCACCATCGCATACGAGGCCGAGGGGCGTTCCCAACTGGTCTACGTCGTCTCCGAGACCGACAGTATCGAGGGGTTTGAGATTCGCGACATATTCAGCTATGCCGTCAGGGACAAGGCTCCCACCCTGGAGATGACAAGCGACCTGATGCGCACCTCCAACAAGTCCCTCATCGGCGCCTTTGAGATGACCTCCGGCGGAAACATCCTTTATATCGCCAAGATTCCCGCCAACCTGCCGCCGAAGCAGCTCCATGGGATCATCCGCGCGGTCGCCGCCTACGCGGACGATGCGGAGAAGGAGATTCTCGGCAGCGACGAGCTCTAGCCACCAGCCATCCACGCCCCGTCATCCAGCCATGTCATTCCTTGAACTTGCAGCGCGCCGGTATTCCGTCCGCAAATACAGCGACCGTCCCGTCGAGAGCGCGAAGCTTGACTCAATCCTTCACGCCGCCTCCCTTGCGCCGACGGGGTGCAACTTCCAGCCGCAGCGGATTCTTCTTGTAGACGACCCGTCCCTTCTGTCGCGCCTTCGCAAGTGCACGGCGTGCCAGTTTGGCGCTCCTGCCACCTTCGTCGTCTGCTACGACTCCACCAGGTGCTGGCGCAATCCCGCCACGGGGGAGGGGATTGGCGTGATTGACGCCACGATTGTCGCGGACCACATGCAGCTGGAGGCAGTGGAGCAGGGTCTTGGGTGCTGCTGGGTCGCCTCCTTCGACCGTGATCTTCTCAAGAAGGAGCTTGGCATTCCCGAGGCGTATGTCCCCGTGGTCCTCATTCCCGTGGGCTATCCTGCCGAGGACTCGCATCCGAGCAGGATGCACTCCGAGCACAAGTCCGCCGAGGCCTTTGCCTCGCGCAACCACTTCTAGACCAAGGCCGCCCTGCCCTGGCGGCGTGAACCACAATGAGAGTCCTGCTGATAGAAGACGACCTGGCGACCAGCGAATTCATGAAGGCGGGCTTCGAGTCTGCGGGGTACACCGTCGCCACGGCGGAGACGGGCACCGACGGGCTCCTCAAGGCCAAGTCGGAGTCCTTCGACCTTGCGATCATCGACGTGATGCTGCCGGGCATGAACGGATTCGATGTGGTCAGGCAGATACGCAAGTCGGGGCTGACGCTCCCCATCATCATGCTGAGTGCCCGAAGCGAGGAGGAGAACAAGATACGCGGCCTGGAGTGCGGGGCTGACGACTACCAGACCAAGCCCTTCTCGCTGACGGAGCTCCTGGCCAGGGCGAATGTGCAAATCAGGCGAAGCTCCTACGCCGCCGACCCAACCGAACTCAAGGTTGCAAATCTCCGGATGGACTTGGTCGGAAGAAAGGTATACCGCGACGACACGAGGATCATCCTCCAGCCCCTGGAGTTCCAGCTCCTCGAATTCCTCATGCGCAACAAGGGGCGCGTGGTCTCAAGGACCACAATCATGGAGCATGTCTGGGAATACAACTTCGACCCGCACACGAATATCGTCGACTCGAGAATATGCCATCTGCGGGACAAGATTGACAAGAACTTCTCCCCGAAGCTGCTCCAGACCGTGCGCGGCTTCGGCTACGTCCTGGAGGAGCAGTAGCCGACCAGGCGCGCCTGATGGAGAACCGGCCAGCCAATAGCACCCGCGCGGGTGGAGACTCCCAGTGGAGGGGGACGCTCAGGCTGCGCACAGTGAAGTTCTTCCTCTGCGGAACAGCCGCAATCCTCCTGGTGAGCCTCCTGCTCATCTACTGGACGCAGAGCAGGTTCCTCTACAACGGCGCAAGGGAGTCGCTCCTCAACTACAGCGGCGAATTCTACTACGAATATCTCACACAGCAGGACGAACCGCCGGACGGAATCCCGGTCGCCCCGAGGGAATTGCCGCTGGGATGCCTTGAACGACTCCACTACGGCGGCGCCACGCCCATCACGCCGCTGGCCGGATACTACTCGAAGGACCAGGACAGATACTACGTCGCAGGACTCAGAAACCACCAGACCCTCCTGGCAACATACGACGCAGCCTCCAACTCGATTGTCTCCGAAACCCCATGCGACCCGGCAGGGGCGCTCTCGCACATCGACCGGGAATTCAACGAGGAGTCATACTCCATGGGCAGAAACAACCTGTACCTCCTCCTGATGGACGAACGCGGGGACGTGGGGGCGTGCTCGTACTTCGACAAGGCGCACCTCAAGGCGTTCTCAATGCTCTTCGAGGAGGAACCGCCGCGAAACGGCTTCCACAGAATCCGGACAGACAACGGGCCAATCCTGGCGCACACGCGGAGAATCTACGACGGGAACTACCTGGTCGTCGCACAGAGCACCTCCGAAATCGAGGAGAACCTCCGGCACCTGATGCTGCTCTTCCTCCTTGTATTCGTCCTCTTCGTCCCGCTGGAATTCCTCGTAGCGGTCATCTTCAGCAGGAGAATCTCACGGAGAATCCTCCATATAGGGGACATGGCGGACGAGATTGCGCGGGGGAACTTCTCGATGCGCCTGGAGAGCGAGAGCGGAATCAGCGAAATCGAGAAGCTCGTCGCCACATTCAACCACATGACCGACAACACCCAGAAGCTCCTCACCGAGCTCCAGGATGTCACCGACGACATCGCCCACGACCTCAGGACGCCCCTGACGCGGATGAAGGCGCGTGCCGAGCTCCAGATGATCAACGCAAGGGACAGGGACTTCGCGGCACTTGTCGCCGAGGAGTGCGACGAGCTGCTCTCGACCATCAACACGATGCTTGAAATCACGCGCATCGAAAAGCGCTTCGACAAGGCAAGGTGCCAGGACGTGGATGTGCGAAGCGTGCTCCAGAAGCTGACGGAGGCCTTCTCCACCCTTGCGGAGGACAAGGGCATCCGGCTTGTCCTAAATCTTCCGGAGACGGAAGTCACGATGAAATGCCAGGAGAGGCGGCTGGAGCAGATGGTCGCGAACCTCCTTGACAACGCCCTCAAATACACTCCCCCGGGCGGCAGGGTGGCAGTCACGCTCGCGAAGGGCGCCAGTGAAATCATCCTCACGGTCGCAGACACGGGCGGCGGAATCCCCAAGGAGGACCTGCCAAAGATATTCGACAGGTTCTTCAGGGGTGACGCCAGCCGCAGCAAGCCTGGAAACGGCCTCGGGCTCAGCATGGTGCGCGCGGTCGCAGAGTCCCTCGAAGGACAGGTCCAGGCAGAATGCCCCCCGGAAGGCGGCACGGTATTCCAGCTGCGCTTCCCCGTCGGCGGCCAATGCTGCCCGCCTTCCACGGGATGATTGCCAATTGATAATAATCCTGTAATATTCATGCAATGTCTCCGGCGTAGAATAAGGCAAAGTCACAAGCAAGACGCCTTTTCCACCCCCGGCAAGACAAGATGCAAGACAGGAAATCCCTCTATAGCCGAAGCTGCATATTCTTCGGAGTCCACTACCTGATACTCCTCCTGGTGTTCATGGTCTTCAGCGGGACCTACGGATATCCAGGAGGATTCTGGCAGGGGCTTTGGATGACCATCGCGACCCTCACCTACCCCATCATATACCTGCTCCCAGGCGCGGGGGCAACATGGCTCCTCCTCCTCTCAAGACGGCACGGAATGCACCTCGCCGCCGCGGCTGTCGCCGTCGCATGGACCTCCTTCCTGGAGCTGATGCTTGTAATCGACATGGTTGTCCTCCACAACTGGGGATACCACATCAACGGCCTCGTCATCAACCTGATGCTCACTCCAGGGGGCTTCTCCGCGATGGGGCTTGACGCGGCGACAATCGTCCCCTCCAGCCTCCTCGTCCTGGTCTTCCTCGCCCTGAACATCCTGCTGGCAGCCGCCACCTGCAAGTGGCGCAGGCTCGACCCGGCCCTGGAGGCAATGCGGAACATCCGGCCGTGGAAGACCTGGACCGCCTGCGCACTCGCCATCGCACTCTTCGTCTCTTCCCTCTTCATCCAGGGCGTCTCCGACTTCTTCCGCAGGAAGGAGGTGCTTTCCGCGACGGCAAGCTATCCGGTCACCTTCACAATCCGCATCCGCAGATTCATGAAGAAGCTCGGCTTCACACAGCCGCCCCGGGAGGACACGCCATTCGACGACGAGAGCGACAGGGTCAGCGCGCTGAACTACCCGGAACGCCCAATCCAGCGCGAGGCTCCCGAGACCCACCTGAACATCATCTGGCTCACATCGGAGTCACTGCGCGCAGACCACCTGAATGCCAGGACAATGCCCAACGCCTGGAGGCTCGCCGGGCAAGGCATCCACGCAACCGACCACTACAGCGGCGGACACGGCACCAGGAATGCAATGTTCTCAATGTTCTACGGGCTCTACGGCAACAACTGGAACAGCTTCCTTAACGCCAGGCGTGGGCCGCTACTCTTCGACTGGCTCAGGGAGGACGGATACATCTTCAACGTCCAGACATCCGCACGCTTCACATACCCTGAATTCGACCAGACAATCTTCGCGTCAATCCCGTCCGGAGACATGAAGGAGATGGACAGCAGCGACCCATCCTGGGTCCGGGACGTCAAGGCCGTCGACAGAATCCTCGGATTCCTGGAGGCGCGCGCCGCCGACGGCAAGCCCTTCTTCTGCTTCCAGTTCTTCGAAGGCACCCACGCGCCGTATAACTTCGACCCGGAACGCCCGCTCCTCAAGGAGTATATGCCGAAAATCAACTACGCGACCGTCTCCGACGAGGATGCGCAGCTGCTCTACAACCGCCAGGTGAACGCCGCACACGACATCGACAGGCAGATCGGACGAATCCTGGACTTCCTCGAGAGACACCCGGAGGTCAAGGAAAGGACAGTCATCGTCATCAACGGGGACCACGGCGAGGAGTTCTACGAAAAGGGTCGCCTAGGCCACAACTCCACATTCGTCGACGAACAGCTCAAGACCCCCCTGGTGATCACAATCCCGGGCGTTGAACACAGGACTGTCGCACACAGGACACACCACACGGACATCATACCGACAATCGCGCCGTTCCTCGGAGTCAAAAACCCGCCAAAGGACTACAGTGTAGGGGAAAGCATCCTCGACGATGGCTACGACAGGCAGTTCTACGTCTCATGCGGATGGAAGCTGGATTGCTTCATCACAAGGGAATACAAGTACATCCTGCCGACAGGAACCGGGGCAAAATACTACGGGCGAAACCTCTCCACCGGAGATGACAAGCCCCTCGGGGACGACGGGGAGTTCCTCAGGAAGTACGCGAAGATGCTCGTCCAGGCAAACCACGACATGATGAGATTCGTGAAGAAGGGAAAGTAAAGGAGGATGCCATGGACGAGGAGACAAGCGGCAGGGGCGCCGGGCAGCCACAGGAGAAGCCACGCAGGTGCCACGGGGTCAAGCACTTCTTCGCGGCATTCGGCTACTCCATGGACGGCCTGAAGGCCGCCTTCAAGAACGAGTCCGCATTCCGCCAGGAGACCCTCCTGCAAATCCTCAATGTCGCACTGGCGCTGGCCCTCCGGCTGCCTTGGCAGGCACGGGCGCTCCTGATATCCCTCGGATTCATCCTGCTGACGACCGAGCTGCTGAACTCCGCCCTGGAAGCCCTCACAAACCTCGCGTCGCCGGAGTGGCACCCCCTTGCAAAGCGCGCGAAGGACATGGGAAGCGCCGCGGTATTCGTCATGCTGGTCGCACTCGGCACGGCCTGGGCAATCGCCATCTTCCGGACGGTCGGCTGGGCGCCAGGCGCGTAATTGTCATTATAACTATCTGCACTGCAAGCAGTTATACTATTTTCCAAGCCCCGCCTTGTTGAGCCTGTAGTTCATCATACGCGGAGAGACTCCCAGTTCCCGGCCGGCGGCAGCGCGGTTTCCGTCGTGCCGTCTGAGCGCGTTCTCCAGGATTTTCCTCTCGACTGCGGCGAGCTGCTCCTCCAGGGTGAGGTGTTCGTCCGGGTGGTATGGGTCTTCATTGAACTCGGGGCTTTGGAGTGCCGGCGGCAGGTTGTATCCGTGGATGCAGTCGTCCTTGCACGTGAGGACCGCCCTTTCGATGCAGTTTTCCAGTTCCCGCACGTTTCCCGGCCAGGAGTATGCCTGCAGCATGTTCGCGGCCGGCGAGGAAATCCGCGTGATTCTCTTTCCGTATTTCGCGCTCATCTTCGAGAGGAAGTGCTGCGCAAGGAGGATGATGTCCCCGCCGCGGGCGGCCAGGTCGGGCATGACAATCGGGAAGACCGAGAGCCGGTAGTAGAGGTCTTCCCTGAAGAGCTTCTTCTGCATCAAATCCTCCAGATTGCGGCTGGTCGCCGCTATGAACCGGACGTCGCTGTGTATCTCCTCGTTGGAACCGACGCGGGAGAATGTGCGTTCCTGAAGAAAGCGAAGCAGCTTGACCTGGACGGGAATCGACAGGTCGCCGATTTCGTCAAGGAAGAGGGTGCCGCCATTGGCAGCCTCAGCACGGCCGATGCGCCTCTCGCGGGCGTCGGTGAAGGCCCCCTTCTCATGGCCGAAAAGCTCCGACTCCACAAGAGCCTCCGGCAATGCGGCACAGTTGAGGACGACAAAGGGCTTGTCCTTCCTCAATGAAAGACCCTGTATCGCCTTGGCGACAAGCTCTTTGCCCGTGCCGCTGGCACCCCTGATCAACACCGTGGCGTCGCTGGGCGCAACCTGGTGGATCTGCTCGTAGACCGCGCGCATGTCCTTGCAGTCGCCTATGAGCTTGCCGGGATTGCAGGGAAGCATGTCTCTGAGCTGACGGTTCTCCTCGATAAGGGCGTCACGCTCCGCACACTCCTCGCGGCATGCGGCGGCGGCCTCCGCGGTGATGTTGGCGATGATCTCCAGGAAGGCCACGTCCTTCACCAGCGCGCCTGTGTCGGAACGCATCTCGCAGTCCACCGAAAGAGTCCCCACGACCTGCCCCAGATAGATGAGGGGCACGCAGATGAAGGAGACCGCCTCGTTGCCGGCGCGGCTCCGGGTCTTGTTCAGAAAACGCTGGTCCTTGCGGACATCCAGCACAACCTCGGACTTGCCGGTCTTCGCAACCAGCCCGGTGATGCCCTCGCCTATCCGGTAACGGCCAAGCGCACGCTCCTCGGCATTCAATGTCCGGGTGCTGGCCTCGATCCGAAGCTCGTCCCCCTCCAGCAGGGCAAAGGTCCCCCGCTTCATCCCAAGGCCACGCTCCAATATCTCTATCACTTCCTCCAGAAGACGACGCACGTTGCGCTCACGGACGACAACCGACGTGACCTCGCGCAATATCGCTATCTCGTGTGAAACCATAAGGATGACCTCAATTGACTGAAATGACGGCAGTAAATGAGACGATGACAAAAAATGTAATCATCGGAGGGACTGGACGGCAGAAAAGCAAGCGGCGTGCCAGAATGACATCCCAAAACAGCGCAAAGAAATGTAAATCACGGCACGAAAAGGTTACAGATTATGTAACTGACTGGATTCCAGAAGAGTAGGCGCACCTCCGTCAGCGACTCTTGGCATGGCGCTTGCTTTCCACGGGAAAGCTCCCGAGAAGAAAAGAGGTGCGACATGGAGAATCTCTACGACAAGAAAAATCTGATTCCACTGCTGAAGACCCCCTCGCGCACAGTGCGAAGACGGGTCTCCCGCCAGGACAACGAGGTCGGCAAGGAGTTCTCCCACGAGGTGGAGGGAAGATACGGAGGCGCGCACGCCCCACGGCTTCGGCAGATGACAATCCACTTCGTGGGAACCGCGGGGGACTCCTTCGGGGAAGGGCTCGCCGCGGGAATCACATTCGTCGCAGACGCAATCGGAAAGGGAGGATGCGCGGGAATGCACGGAGGACGCGCGCTTATCCTCTCCTTCCCCGGGAAGGACTTCGGAGAGGGGATGACAGGGGGATGCGCCTATGCGATGGACCCCGACGGAATCCTGGCGGAAACGGAGCGAAGAAGCGTCCAACGACTCCAGCCGGACTCACCCGAAGAGAAGGAAATCCACGAACTCCTGAAGGAACACATGGAAGTCACCTCCTCGGAACTGGCGGGGAAAATCCTGGACGACTGGAAGGAGAGCCGGGGGAAATTCGTCAAGGTCTGCCCCAAGCCGTGAAACCATGCGACAAATAATGTAATACGGATTCTGATTATTTACATTTTATGTAACCACGAGAGGGGGTATATTATGCCCTGTTCCCAGGGTTTCCCCTGTGGCATGCCTTTTGCTTTTCTGCGGGTTCGCGGCCTGGCTGTTGCGCCTTGTGCGCCCGTGGCCGGCTCCCATCCCATTTTCCTTAGTCCAGTCACCACACCCCCTCACCCAACCGGAAGAGATTTCAAATGAGCAACTACATCGACCTGGTTCTCCAGGATGTCCGCGCCAAGAATGCCGACCAGCCCGAGTTTCTGCAGGCTGTCGAGGAAGTTCTGACCACCCTTGCGCCCGTCATTGACGCCAACCCCCAGTATCAGCGCAATGCAATCCTGGAGCGCCTTGTGGAGCCCGAGCGCACAATCCTCTTCCGCGTCCCCTGGGTTGACGACAAGGGGAACGTCCGCGTGAACCGCGGCTACCGTGTCCAGTTCAACAGCGCCATCGGCCCCTTCAAGGGCGGCCTCCGCTTTGACCCCACGGTCAACCTCTCCGTCCTGAAGTTCCTGGGGTTCGAGCAGATCTTCAAGAACTCCCTGACCACCCTTCCGATGGGCGGCGCCAAGGGCGGCAGCGACTTCAACCCGAAGCAGAGCCCCCATACCCCCGGCGAGCGCTGCAGCGACATGGAGGTCATGCGCTTCTGCCAGAGCTTCATGACCGAGCTCTACAGGCACATCGGCCCCGACACCGACGTCCCCGCCGGCGACATGAACGTCGGCGCCCGTGAAATCGGCTATCTCTACGGCACCTACCGCAGGATCTGCAACGAGTGGACAGGCGTCCTCACGGGCAAGGGGCTCAGCTTCGGCGGCTCCCTCATCCGCCCCGAGGCGACCGGCTTCGGCACGGTCTACTTCGCGGAGAACATGCTCGCCGTCAAGGGCGACAACTTCGCGGGCAAGGTCTGCGCGGTCTCCGGCGCCGGCAACGTCGCCTCCTTCGCCGCCAAGAAGCTCATGCAACTGGGGGCAAAGGTGGTCACCCTCTCCGACCGCTCGGGAGCGCTCTATGTCAAGGAGGGACTCACCCCCGAGGCGCTGGCAATCGTGATGGAGCTCAAGAACGTCAAGCGCGGCGAACTCAGCGAAATCGCCAGCGAAATCCCCGGCGCGAAGTTCTTCGCCAAGGCGCGCCCCTGGCAGGTCGTCGAGGCAGTCGACTGCGCACTCCCATGCTCCAGGCAGAATGAACTCGACGGGGCGGACGCGGAGTACCTCCTCAAGCACGGATGCAGGCTCGTCGCCGAAGGCGCGAACATGCCCTCCACCCCGGAGGCGGTCGAGGCGTTCCTCAAGGCGGAAATCCTCTATGCGCCGGGAAAGGCCGCAAACGCGGGAGGAGTCGCAACATCCGGACTCGAAATGACGCAGAACTCCGAAAGACTCTCATGGACGTCGGAGACGGTCGACGGAAAGCTCCGCGAAATCATGGCCGCAATCCACGACAACGCATACCAGGCCGCCGCAAAGTACGGCCACAAGGGCAACTACGTCATGGGCGCCAATATCGCCGGATTCACCAAGGTCGCCGATGCAATGCTGGCGCAGGGAGTCTAACAACTGCATAAGTTGCTTATAATAAACTAGTTACATAGTTACATAACTAGCAACGGCACTTCCGCCGAACGCACTTTTCCCATAATGCGGGGAAGGCGTCGGCGGAATTGCCATATTATCGGACCATGCACAAGATACTGAAAAAGCGAGCCCTTTCCGAGAGCGTCTTCCTGCTCGAAGTCGAGGCTCCCCTGATTGCCCGCGAGCGAAAGGCCGGGCAGTTTGTCATCCTGATGGTTGACACCGAATTTGGGGAGAGGATTCCGTTGACAATTGCGGACGCGGATTCCGCGAGGGGGACCATCACCCTGATTTGCCAGGCAGTCGGCGCCTCCACCATGAAGCTCTGCGCCATGGGCGAGGGGGACTCCATCCCCGCGATCCTGGGGCCCCTTGGCCGTCCCACGGACATCAGGGGCGAGCACGGCGAGAAGCCGGGCCGCGTCGTATGCGTGGGCGGCGGCATCGGCGTCGCCCCGATGCACCCGATTGCCCAGGCGCTCAAGGCGGCCGGCAACGAGGTCACAATCATCATGGGAGCCCGCAGCAAGTCCCTCTTCGTCATGGAGGAGGAGATGAGGAAGATTGCGGGGGAGAGGCTGATTCTGATTACGGACGACGGGTCTTCGGGCCGCAAGGGGCTGGTCACAGACCCGCTCAAGGAGCTCTGTGAACGAGGCGAGGTGGACGAGGTGATTGCCATCGGTCCACCCATCATGATGAAATTCTGCGCCCTCACCACCCTGCCCTTCCATGTGAAGACCACCGTCTCGCTGAACACGATCATGATTGACGGCACGGGCATGTGCGGCGGCTGCCGCATAAGCGTCGGCGGCAAGACAAGATTCGTCTGTGTCGACGGACCTGAATTCGACGCCCACCAGGTCGACTGGGACCAGATGCTCCAGCGCATGGGAGCCTACCGCGAACAGGAAGCCGCCGCAAAAGAACACGTCTGCAAAGCAGGAATCTTCAAATGACACCCAAGGAAAAACTTTCAATCCCGCCGCAGCCCATGTCGGAGCAGCCTCCGGAGGTGCGTGCCCACAATATGGAGGAGGTGGCTCTGGGATACACCGCCGAAGAGGCGCGGCGCGAGGCCTCACGTTGCCTGCAATGCGCGACCAAACCCTGCATGCAGGGATGCCCGGTCGCAATCGACATCCCGGGATTCCTGGCAAAGGCCGCCGAGGGGGATTTCGCGGGAGCCCTGGAAGTCATCAGGAAGACAAGCCTGCTGCCGGCCGTATGCGGGCGGGTCTGCCCCCAGGAAAAGCAGTGCCAGATGCACTGCACCGTCGGAAAAATCCTCAAGGGCGTCGACAAGGCAGTCGCCATCGGCAGGGTGGAACGCTTCTGCGCCGACCTCGCCAGGACAAACGGCGACTCATCCGCCGACGAGGCGCTCTGCGCACCACCCACCGGCAAGAAGGTGGCCGTAATCGGCTCGGGACCGGCGTCAATCACGGTGGCCGCCGACTGTGCGCGCGCCGGCCACAGCGTCACGGTCTTCGAGGCATTCCACCGCCCGGGAGGAGTCCTCGTCTACGGAATCCCTGAATTCCGGCTTCCAAAGTCAATCGTCCAGACGGAAATCGACGGGCTCAGGAAACTCGGCGTCAAGATTGAGACGAACTACGTCGTTGGCCGCACCCGCAAGCTGAAGGACCTCATGGAGAAGGACGGCTTCGACGCCGTCTTCATCGGCACTGGCGCCGGGCTTCCGAAGTTCATGGGAATCGAGGGGGAGAACCTCATCGGCGTCTTCAGCGCAAACGAATACCTCACCCGCGCAAATCTGATGAAGGCGTATCTCGAGGGCAAGGCGGACACGCCCTTCTGGCACGGGAAGAGGGTCGCCGTCCTGGGAGGCGGCAATGTCGCCATGGACGCAAGCCGCATGGCGCTTCGCCTGGGCGCGGACACCGTCTACCTGGTTTACCGCCGTTCCGAGGTGGAGATGCCTGCGAGAATCGAGGAGGTCCACCACGCCAAAGAGGAGGGAGTCCAGTTCCACACCCTTGAAAACGCAAAGCGCGTCCTTGGAGACGAAAAGGGGCGCGTCGTCGGACTGGAGTGCCTCAAGTATGAACTTGGGGAGCCGGACGCGTCTGGGCGCAGGCGCCCTGTCGAAATCCCCGGCAGCGAATTCACCCTGGATGTCGACACGGTCATCGTCGCAGTCGGAAACGACTCGAATCCCCTGATTTCCGCCACCACCGAAGGGCTCGAGGTGAACAAGCGGGGGAACATCGTCGTCAATCCCGAGACCAACGAGACCTCAATCCCCGGAGTCTTCGCGGGTGGCGACATCGTCCTGGGAGCCGCGACTGTAATCCTGGCAATGGGTGAAGGCCGCCGCGCCGCCGCAGGCATCAATGCGCGCCTCGCCAAATAGCCCGCATTCCACGCGGACTCACTTGCACCACCAACACCAACACCAACCCAACTGATCCAGGCACGCAGGAACGCGCCTGGATTCCAATCAAATGGAACCCGCAAAAATCCTCGAGGCGATGATGCTGATCGTCTTCGGAGCCAGCTGGCCAGCCCAGATCATCAAGACCTGCCGCGTCAGGAATCCCCAGGGAAAGAGCTTTGTCTTCCTCTACATGATAATATTCGGCTATGTCTGCGGCCTGGCGAGCAAATTCGTCGGCGGCACCTGGCGCGGGAACTGGGTGATCTACCTTTATATCCTCGACATCCTGATGGTGTCGACCGACTGTTTCCTCTCGCACTACTACCAGGCCAGACTTCGCCGAATGGAAGCCGCAACGGAGAACAAATAGCCACCCCAGAATCCAGCAGCACACACACGGCGTCAAGACGCCTGACAGAACAAATGGAAAAGGACATCAAGGTAATCGACCCGTACATGGCCTGGGCGCCCAAGGCCGAGGGCATCAAATGGCACCTTCCCTACGAATCCCCAATGAAGGTCGTGGGATTTGCCTGGTTCGACAAAAACCACTCCTACCAGCGGCTGCCAACCCCGGACCCCAACTCAACCGTCACACAGTTCCCAAACGGTGTCAGGACGACAATCCCGGTCGCAGGATGCGGCGCATACTACATGATGCTCCAGACTGCGGGAGGCCAGGTCCGGTTCCGCACCGACAGCTCCAGCTTCTCCGTCCAGGCAACCCTGCATGAGACATACGGCATGGACCACATGGCCTTCTCCGGCAGCGCGGGATTCGACCTCTACCTCAATTGCGACGGAACCTGGAAGTGCTTCGGCGTCACCAGATGGGACCACTCGAAGCTCAGCTTCGCCTCCACAATCGTCTTCGGCGTGGAGCGCAAGATACGTGATGTCATCATCAACTTCCCGCTCTACAACGGCGTTGACGCCCTGGAAATCGGGCTGGACGAAGATGCGAATGTCGAACCGGCCACCCCATTCCCCTCCCCGAAGCCAATCGTCTGGTATGGCACATCCATCCTGCAAGGCGGATGCGCCTGCCGTCCGGGAATGGCCTCCACAAACATCATCTCACGCATGGTTGACAGGGAAATCATCAACCTGGGATTCTCGGGCAACGGAAAGGGCGAACCGGAAATCGCAAATCTCATGGCGGAAATCGATGCGGGGGCATTCCTGATCGACTATGCCTGGAATGTGGACGAGCTGGCACTGGAGGCCACACTGCCAGGAGTCCTGGACATCATACGCGGGAAACACCCAAATACGCCAATCGTCCTGGTGGGGCCGACACCAGGCGTGTGCGCGCTCCCGGAACTCCATTCGGATATCATCGCGCATAAAACCGATATCATGCGGAAGGAATGGATTAAACGCACAAAGGCAGGAGATGATAACATCTCGTTCTTCGATACTTTGAATGAAAAGGCACTCGGAAATGACTTCTGGGAATGCGCCGTGGACGGAGTCCACCTCACCGACCTGGGATTCTACCGATTCTCACAGGCTATATGCCCGCTCATCAAGGAAGTCCTTGGCAAGAACGCCTAGAGAAAGGAAGGCGACGCCTTCGTCGAGACCACAGCCCTCGACGGAGGCGGAAAGACGCCCCACTCTACGGCTCTACTCCGCGGGATTCTCCGTAATCTTCACCTGGTCGAACCAGACGGTTCCCGGGCATCGCCAGTTCCAGAGCCCCAGGAAGCACCTGACCATTCCCTCCTCGTCCGCATTGACGTCCCCCGTGGTGAACGTGAACTCCTGGCGGATCCACTCCGTGTCGGCCGTGATGCGCTCCCGGGGCAGGGAGTACTCCCTTCCGCTGGCGTAGATATATGCGCCGACGCCCGCGCCGATGGGATCCGATACCTCCTCAAGGGAAAGCCCCTGGATGCGGACGTAGTAGCTAAGGGTGTATCGCGCATTTGCCTTGGCGCGGAATTCCTGGATGGCATTGCAACGCACGTCCGGAATATTCCGGAGCCGCAGGGACGCGCCGGCAGTCATGAATACCTCGTGGTCCAGGCCGACGGCCTCCCGTGGTGTGCCGCCTTGTTCACTCCCAGAAAGAGACGGGGGGACGCCGCCTAGCGCGGCAGGACGGTGGTCGGGAGAGGCCTGCTCGCTCCAGGTGCTCCACCCCACGGGATAGCCATTCACGACTCCCTCGGCAAAGTCGCCGTTCTTCAGCAGGTTCTCCGGCACGCTGCGGGTGATGGTGCCCCAGCGGCTGCTTTCCTTAAAGGTGCTGCCCTCGGAGGGACTCCACTGGTAGTCCTCGGTGATGTCGCCTGTCACACGGTGACGGCAGAAATTGACTGCCATGGGCTTGGAGAAATCCACGCCGACGAAGGCGCTCTTTGGAATGACTCCCCTGGCGCTCCAGCGGTCGTCCCCGCGGCGGACCTCCAGGCGCATCAGGCTATCCCAGGAGAGCTCGGCGTCACCGTCGTTCTCCCTGCTGTCCAGGATGGAGCCATTGGCGTTGAAGACAATCTGGTAGAACTCCTTCCGGCTGGCCGTCGTCGCAATGAAGAACTCGAAGTCCGAGTCCTCCCAGCAATTGGTGTCCCGTTCCGTGGCGGGGACCTTCGCCCGCATGGTCTCCATGTCGGGCTCCATGCACTCCACATCCAGGATGAGGTTCTCATCGTCCTCCGTCAAAATGACACGCGTGGGCGCCTCCACCTTTGCCCCTTTGCAGGGACGCAGGAAGATGGCCTCGCCCAGGGCGGCGGACCATTTGGCAAAGCCCTGGACGCGCTCCAGGTGAGCGGCGCGGGCGGCGGCGATGGGCCCGTGGAACTCGCGCCGCATGAAGCGCACCCGCTCCAGGCAGCCAGGGTCGTCCAAGACGGCCTCCTCAGCCTCCTCAAGAAGCGCCTCCAGGAAGGACATCCGCTCCGCACTGTAGATTTTATCCCAAACGTAATTAATCGGTGGGATGACGGGGACGGGTCCCAGGCCGGTCTGCTTCACATTGGTCAGAATCTCACCGCACCAGAGGTCCTCCAGGGTATTGAAATACTCCTCCATCATCGGGGCGCCCTTGCCGTACATCGTGCGGAAGTATTTGCCCAGGAGCGCGTCCGTGTCAATGTCGTTGTTCCATGCGACATGCGCGAAGACATAGTCGTTCAGGTGGTTGAAGAGATAGAAGTCCGATTCACTCTCCAGCATCGCGCCACGGATATACTCCTTCACCATTTGGAAATACTTTCCATTATGGCGGTGCATGGCGGCGGGAATGCCCACCATGGCGGCCTTGCTCATGGCCTTCCCGGGATAGGTCCAGATGTACACCTTCCTGCCAAGCTTCTCATTCCAGCGCTTCAGCAACGCAACCTCGTTCTCCCAGTCGCCGTGGTGCGCCTGCCCGGGAAGGGCAACCATGACCTCGATATTGTCGGGAAGAGGACGGCGCGGCGGCTCGCGGCTGGGCGAATACGCCATCTGGGTCACAATGCCCGGAATGCCCTCGGATTCCAAACGCTCGGCAATTTCCGCAGTGAAATCCCAGAGCATCTCGCTGATGGCATCCGCAGCCGCCGCACGTTCCGACTCAGGAACCCCGTCCTGGTAGAAACGCTCCCCGCGGGCAATCCCGGAACACTTTGGACAACAGCAGAAATAGAGCCAGTCCTGGGGCATCACATTCACGTAATTCCGCGAAAAACCGTTTACAGCCCAGCGTTCCAACCCCCGCGACTGCGGAGGCTCCCCCTGGAAATATGACTTGACATCCCGATAGATTATTTCGCGTAACTCCTTGTTAGAATAGCAGATATGACCTGTGTGCTGAAGATTCGGCCTGTTGTAGCGCCCCCCGTCGGGCATGAGGGCGAAGAACTCCGGATTTGACTTTGCGAACCGCTCCACGAGATCATGGAAGACCAATCCGTGCCCGAAGGGGATGTTTGCCTGGTCCAGGCGAAGCGAGAGCGCCTGCCGTTTCAACGGCTGCACGCCCCTTGAGTCCAGCACGTCCATTGCGCCTTTGCAGGGATAGCCGTACTCGTTTACCTCGATGTCCCGCATTGTGAAGTCAGGCGCCTCGGTGATGTCCAGGACTGGAGGCAGTTTCAATGCAGCGGACGGCGGCAGTGCCTCCGCCTGGGGATTCGGGAAGGCGAAGACGCATCCCGCGAAACGCTCCAGGAAGTCGTATGCGGCACTGACGCTCCCCCGGGGAAAGCGCATCTTCCAGAAATTCTTCTGGGGAATCTGCGCCGGGTCGTCCTTCCCGCAAAGGAAGAGGAGTTTTCCACTGCGCCGGATGTAGTAGCCCTCCGGGGGAAGCGCCTCAACGTCCAGTCCATTGGCCCTTGCCAATTCCCCCGCCCCCAGCACAATGGTGAAACGCCCACTCGGCGCCTCCACCACAGGGGGCTTCACGCCCAGGATGCGCTCCAAATACTCCTGGAAGACAGGCACAAGCCAATCGCGCACCAGTGGTTCGGGACCGTCAGCCAAAAGCTCAATGTCATCGATGGCCTCGGGCTCCCCCTCCAGTCGGACAGACCGCCACGGGTTGCCCGCAAAGAGCGCAACTGTCGCAAAAAGAAGCAAGTGGAGTGCTATAAGACGGAGGATGCCTTTCATCTGTTTTCCTTGTGAAACAATGTCCTATGCCTGACGGCGGTATTCTTCGTGCAGGAAGCTGTCGAAGCGCTGATGCTGCGCGGCGCGGTATTCTGCCGTGAGGGGCTTTTTGACAGGGAAGAGCCGTTCCCCGTCAATCAACGTTATCTCCCCGTCATCGCAGTAGAAGAAGTGTTCGGGCTTGCAGTCCTTTCGCCAGTCCAGCTGTGCGTCCTGGAGTCGGTCCAGCGTGGTCCGTGCCTTCGACAACGCATCCTGTTTTTTTTCCTCGGAGACTGTCGGGTCATTGACCAGTTCGTCGACGGGGCGTCCATGCACGGCGAGTTCAATCATGGCGCCCTTGGTGGGCAGCCACCACCGGCAGTGCCGCGTATGGGCGATGATTTCGGGAATGCGGAAGCCCAGGCGCTGTGCATTCAACAGAAGGCGTGTCTCCCGTTCGGTATTGGTCTCAGGCGCCTGGAAGCGTATCAGCCTGCGCAAGATCGGCGCGAGGCTGGTGTAGAAGTCCTTCTTCAGGAAGAATACCCTGCCGTTTGGCAATGTGCCCTTCCAGGTGGCGGCGCGGTTGTGGCGGCTGAGGCAATGCTCGTTCTCGAAGGCCAGGACGGCCTCCACCGTGTCCAGCTGCGCCTCACGCAACTGGTCTCTCCAAGCTGGGTCAATGATGAGTTCCATGGTTACCTGGTGTTCCTGTTATTTCCGTGGCATTTTTCTGGGGAATATAAGCCATTCCGAAGGCTTTTAGACAGGAAAACAACCTGAAAAGCTGTTTTCCCCAGTAACACGCGTATCCTGCAGAAGTAAACGCAAAAAAAAGCGCGCAAAAAAACATTCCAAATTTTGGAAATCATACTTGATATTGGTCGTTTTTCTCTGATAATGCAGTTGAGACGCATCATTCGCCTCACCTTTCGGACATATTTCAACCACTACAAAAACAAGGCATTATGAAAAAACACTTCACTCTCATCGAGCTGCTGGTGGTCATTGCCATCATCGCAATCCTGGCCTCCATGCTGCTGCCGGCACTCTCCAAGGCACGCGAGAAGGCACGCGCCATCTCCTGCACCAACAACCTGAAGCAAATCCAGCTGGGAAACCTCCTCTACGCCAACGACTACGACGACTACCTCAGCTTCATCACGTTCCTCGCAAACGCAACCGCCCCGGAAGGCATGAAGAACGACAAGGATGGATATACCTGGTACAGCGTAAACCCGCTCATCCCAGGAACCCCCATGACATACGGGCAATGGTGCGAGAAGGACCCAGCCGCCGATGACGAGGTGGAGGGGGGAGCAGACAAGAGCTCCTGGCACAAGATCCTGCTTTGCCCGTCATGCCCCACTGACGACCGCATCCGGCTCGGAAATATCTCCTACGGCGCAAGCGTCGGCGCAGGATACAGCAAGCTGCTGCAGTTCTGGGGAACCATGACCGACTGGGGCGCCGGCGCAGACTGGCACCGCGTGGGCTCCATCAAGTACCCCAGCATCCACGTCAACTACCTGGACGGCAACCGCAAGACCATCGACTGGGAACAATACTCCTACGCCCCCATGAACGTCTACCCGAAGCATGTCTGCCAAAGGCCTGACAACTACTTCCGCCACGGCAAGGCACTCAACCTCAGCATGACCGACGGGCATGTGGAGGCAGTCAACCAGAACAAGACCACGCTCGTCGATCCCAGGACTGGCGTCCAATACTTCCGCAGCGACTTCTACTGGATGCCAAACGTGAACCGCCCCGAAGGCGACAAGTTCCGCTAGACCAGCAGACATCCCACGGCGCGTCCGGCATCGCCTCGGATGCGCCAGCAAACCCAGGCGCGGCTTGACGGCTACACCACCGTCATCCCGCGCTTGATTGTTTCTGCCCCGAAGCCTCTTCGCCAGAGCGCACTGTTCTACAAAAAAACTACCGTTTTTGGCCACTGCGCGTATGAACCCGAGGTAAATTTTGTCCCACGTCGAAATACCCTTGCCCGCCACCTACACACACTGCCTCCCTCAATTCCCATATCATGGATAAATACCGCGAGTGCCAGCTGAAGGACGTCCGCCTGGAAGGCGTCCTTGGAGCCAAGATGTCCCGTTTCTTCCAGCATCGCATCCTCTCCGACTTTGCCAAGACGGAGATTATCGGCGAGGCGCGCTGCCCCATTGAAAACCGCGACGACGACCTTGGCATGAAGGCTGGAGGCAGGTGGCGCGGCGAGTTCTGGGGAAAGCAGATGCTCAGCGCCGCGCGCGTTGCCGACTACACACGCGACCCCGAGCTCCTGGATTTCATCGTGAAGGAGTGCCGCCGAGTCATCTCATTCCAGGACGAGGACGGATACCTGGGTTCCTACACCGACAAGGAACGGGTCGCATTCACTCCCGAGACCCTAAAGATCATCATGGAGGATCCCGCCTTCGGCTGGACATGCCTCTGGAATCTCTGGAACAGGAAATACCTGATCTGGGCAATGCTGATGGCATACAAGGTCACAGGGGAAAAGGATATCCTCGACAGCGTCAGACGACAGATGGACCAGTGGATCGACATGATGCACCGACTGGGCGTCAGCCTCTGCGACACCGGAAGCACGGAATTCCTCGGAGTGGCGTCAATGTCGGTCCTAAAGCCACTCGTCATGCTCTATGAGGAGACACAGGACAGGAAATACCTGGACTATGCCGCCGAAATGCTCCCCGACTGGGACCGCGAAGACGGGACAGGGGTGAATTTCTTCCGAAATGCCTTCCTGGACAAGCCACTCTTCCAATGGATTCCGAAACCCGCAATCTGGGCAAAGTCATACGAGCTGATGAGCTGCCTGGACGGACTGCTGGAATACTACCGCGCCACTGGCGAAAAACGATGCCTCGACACTGTCGCAGCCATCCACGACAATCTCGCGAAGAGCGAGGCAAATCCCATCGGAGACGTGGGATATGTGGACAAGTTCATCGGCGCGGCAGAATACCCAAATGCCGCCACGGAACTCTGCGACACAATCCACTGGATAAGACTCTCGTACGACCTGTTCCTCATCACGGGAAAGGACAAGTATCTCGACGACATGGAGGTCGCATACCTTAACGCATTCCTGGGAGGAGTCTACCGCGACGGCACCTGGACGGCCTTCTCTGTCAGGGGAGCCGTCAGGCACGAGCCAAACTGGCAGTGCAACTGCGCATACAACCACTGCTGCGTCAACAATGCCCCACGCACATTCATGGACATGGCGGCGGCAACCGTCTCACGGGACGCAGAAGGCGTCTTCCAGGTGAATTTCTACCAGGACGCCACCGCCACGCTGGACGGCGTCACCTTCCAAATCCGCGGCAACTACCCCGTCGGACACCATGTCACGGTGACTGTCAGCGACCCGGCCGCAAAGGTCCGCTTCCGCAAGCCGGGATGGTGCCCGAACATGGATGTCAAGAGGGCGGGGGACGCGTATGTCCTGACATTCGACATGGTGCCGCGAATCGTTGAACGCCCGCAGAAATGCCGCAAGGACGACGAGGCCTGGGCGCACAACCGCTACCTGCTCCAGCCGCTCTACCCCAGCGACCATGTCGTCAAGGAATATAGGACAACCATGGCCGCGACAATGATGTACGGGCCGCTGGTCCTCGCAAGGGCACTCCGTGCCGGAACCCCGTTGGAAAAACTGCACGCCGCCGATACGGTCAACGGCCAGGGATGCGCCCTGAAGGTGACCCCGCGCGAAAGCGAGTTCTGCTGGGGAGCCTGGGACGCCGAAATCCTGAAGGACGGCAAGGTCCTGGACAGCTTCCCCGTCTGCGACTTCCAGTCGGCCGCCGACTCGCCCTTCGCCGGCCCCACGGGGAATGTCTTCTCAATCTGGGTGTAACCCCACTGCCGGCAGAGTGTGGAGCCGGGGACTCTCCCCCTGTAACGAAGGAGGGGTAAGGCCCTGCGCTCTGCATTCGCGGCTTGCCTGTGTCAGGACGCAGAGCCGAGCTGCCTTTCGATCTGCTCCAGCGTAAGGCCCTTTGTCTCCGGCATCATTGTCTTCGCCCATATCAGCTGCAGAATCATCATTCCGCAGAAGAACAGGAACATATACCCTGCGTTGAATGCCTTGATTGCAATCGGGAAGACCAGCGTGAGAAGCGCAGATGAAATCCAGTGGGTGAAGCTGCCGACGGCCTGGCCCGCCGCACGCTGCTCGTTCGGGAAGATTTCAGATATGAAGACCCAGATGATTGTCCCGGATCCGACGGCATGCGCCGCAATGAAGACAATCATGCATAGAAGCACGATGTAGCTTGACGCACCGAGAATACGGGACGCCTCGGCCTTCAAGGCCTCGGCCACGGCCTTCACCTCCGCCGGCGGCAGTTCCTCCGGAAGCGAGACCTTCGACCCCTTGTAGCGCTCCGAGGCGGATGCGTCTGCCAGCGCCTTCTTGGCATCCTCGTACTCAATGAACGCGCGGTGCTTGTCGTCCTCGGAGAAATACCCCACTCCCTCGTCGATGCGCATGACCTGCTCGGCGCCTGTAATCGTGTCGATTGACGAGGAGACGACCTTGAATTCCGAGAAGCTGAGGAAGGCTATTGCGCAGACTCCGAGGCTGAGGATATAGCCCGCCGACCCGAGGTACAGCAATGTCCGCCTGCCAAGGCGGTCGATGAGCCAGAGCCCCACAAATGTGAAGATGAGGTTTGTCACGCCGAGGCTGATTGACGCCGCCAGGGCGTTGTTCACGCCGGCCAGCCCCAGCAGTCGCGGCGCAAAATACAGGATCACATTGATTCCGGAGACCTGGTTGAAGAAGGCGATCAAAAATGCGAAGAAGAGGGGCTTCCGTATGCGCTTGTCCCAAATGGCCGAATGCTTCCCCGACGCCACGCGGGTTGCCTCCACCGATGCGACAAGCTCGGAGATTTCCGCCTCGCTCATGTCGGGGTTGATCTTCCGAAAGACCTCGACGCCCTCGGCTGGACGGTTCGCCTCGACAATGAGCCAGCGGGGGCTCTCGGGAAGCGTGAAGCACATGAGCGTGTAGATGGCTGCGGGAATTGCCTCGACGCCAAGCATCCAACGCCAGCCCACCCCAATGTCACAGATGTTGCCGATGATGTAGTTTGATAAATAGGCAACGAGGATTCCGAAGACAATGTTGAACTGGAATAGCCCTCCAAGCTTGCCACGGTCCTTCGCGGGGGAGATCTCCGCAATGAAAAGCGGTGCGGCAATCGTCGAAATGCCGATGCCGACTCCGCCAATGAAGCGTGCCACGACAAAGGACCACACATCCCAGGCAAGGCCGGAGCCGAGCGCCGACACAAAATACAGAATGCCGTTGAAGAAGAGGACTTTCTTGCGCCCCCACTTCTTTGTCGGGATTCCGCCGAAGCATGCACCAAGCACCGTGCCCCACAACGCAGAGCTCAACGCCCAGCCGTGCATGGTGCCACTCAGGGCCCATATCCCCTGAATCTCCTTCTCGGCGCCGGAAATCACCACCGTGTCAAAACCAAACAGAAAACCAGCCAGAGCCGATGTAATGGCCCAAAGGAGCAAATGATTCTTCTTCATAGTATCAACTCCCTATGTTGTCGGTTGATTAAAAGGCACCAGGAATGGAGGCGACATCCGCCGCAAGACGATTCCCCGCGGCCGCGGCAATTTCAATCCGGTGGCCGGAAAGATAATGGAACAGGAAACTGGCGCTGAATGCATCACCCGCGCCGACAGTGCTGACGACATTGACAGGACAGGCGGGAGAGGCGGTCTTCTCCCCGTCATGCCAGATCTCGCACCCTGCCGGCCCCAGGGTCAGAATCAGGGTGTCAAGCCCAAAGCGCCTCGCCACGGCGCCACTCTCGGATTCAAGCCCAAACATGGAGGCGATCACGGGAAGCTCGTCGTCATTCAGCTTGACAATGTCCGCGGCCGACAACGAATACTCCAGTATCTCCCTTGAATAGAAGTCCTGACGCAGGTTTACATCGCAGAAGACCTTGCAGGACGCATTGTCAAGCAACTTCCTCAGGGTGCTTCTCGACTCCACGCCACGCTGGGCAAGCGTCCCAAAGCAGAAGAGGTCAAGCCCTGACATGTCAATCCCGGTGACGGGAATGTAGTCGTATGCACAGTCGGACAGAAAATGGTAGGTCGGAATCTTCTTCTCGTCAAGGGAGACCGTGACGCTGCCTGTCGGCTGAGGAACTCGCGCGACATGGTCGACAGAGAGTCCTTCGGCGGCAATCGCCCGGGCCGCCTCGTCGCCAAGCGCGTCCTGCCCAAGGGCTGAAACCAATATCGACTCCGCGCCAAGGCGATGCAGGTGCACTGCCAGATTCAGCGGAGCGCCGCCAAGGTGGGCCCCGTCGTCGAAGATGTCAAAGAGGACTTCTCCAAATGATGCAATCCTAAGCGGGCGGTTCTGGGCGCCGCTCCCAGGGGATACAACTGCCATGTGCCAATCTCCTTCTGACCTTGAATGGTTGCCAAACAAAAAGCATTGTGATGCGGACGAGGCAAATGCCCTGCCACCCTGCCCCCCGCATTGGCTGAACATGTGCCTTTGCGTTCCTGATGCCGCCTCCTGCACCTGCCTGATGTGAGCAGACGGGAGGAGAAAACCCGGCCTCAAGGCAGACCTGTTCCGTAATTCATCAATAGTCTAACCCACTTTTGACATTCGCAAAGACTACCGCACGTCTTTTCCCGACTCGTCCCGACAGGACTCCCCCGTCCATTGCCTCAAGCAACCTAGTCTTTCATGTTTACATTGAAGTATTCCTGAATTCATGTGAAATCATTCGACACAGAAATCCCACTCAAAAAAACACAAAGGCAAGGGAAATTCGGCGAATTGTAGAGTTTTCACACGGAGAATTGTGGAGTTTCCACACGGCGAATTGTGGAGTTTTCACCCGGAGAATTGTGGAGTTTTCACCCGGAGAATTGTGGAGTTTTCACCCGGAGAATTGTGGAGTTTTCATACGGCGAATTGTAGAGTTTTCATACGGCGAATTGTAGAGTTTTCATACGGCGAATTGTGGAGTTTTCACTCGGCGAATTGTGGAGTTTTCACTCGGCGAATTGTAGAGTTTTCATACGGCGAATTGTAGAGTTTTCACCCGGAGAATTGTTGGAAACGGACGATACTCTCCCCACTACACACTCCCACTCCACAATAGGCCGTCTTCAAATTCTGTCCTCGCGTCACCTGGCAAGAATCGCTGCTAAATGGGCTTATATAGTGAATCAGGCTTTCCGTTTGCTTATCAGGCGAGATTCCGTCATTTTTCTGCCTTCTCTGACTTGTAATCTGCCCAAGAACGTCCATCGTAACCATTCAGCGTCCTGGCTCCTCCCGTGCAATTTCACAGGGTTGATTCAATTGTAATCGCCATATCACCGTGCATCGCATTCCCCGCGAGCCATTCGGCAGAGGTTTGTTTTCGCTAGGCAATCGAGTCCGCCTGGCGGTTGTTTAGAGAATTGTCCAAAGATGAAAAAACTAATTCTTTCCTTTTTAGGGCTACTATTTGGCTTGCTCCTTTCAGGTTGTGCGACAAACGACTATGCCTCATTCTACTCGTCTAATGCAAAAAAACTTCCATACGTGGAGCGATGCAAGGTAAAGTATCCAATCATCGATGAACTCTTTGACTTGGGTGAAGTTCAGGAATGGCGCAACAAAGGATATGAAGTCATCGGAACCTCATCCTTCCAAGGACTATGGACACCGAGGACAAAGGCAATTGATGTGGCACGTCGACATTGTGCAGAGGTTGTCTTGGTTTACTACGAGCTTGAGGAAGAAAGGGAGGAGGAGGAGACCTTCATTGTGCCCCATCGCGAGAGAACATACCATCATGGAACTATCTATGGATGCGGTTCTTCTGTAAGATATTCAGGTTATTCTACCTCTGTCAGCTATATTCCAGTATCGATTAGCTACACTAATAGGTATTATAGCCAGAAAGCATTCTATCTTGCAAAGAGAAGGGAAATAAACAGCTATGGGGTGTACTTTGTCGAACCACCCAATATTCCTGGCAGGGCAATAAACGAAGCTGTTGTTGTTGATGTCGTTATTACGGGTTCTCCTGCTGAAAAGGCAGGAATAAAAGTTGGAGATGTTGTAGTGTCGATAAACGGTCAGTCAATCAGTTCCTTTGAGGAGGCAAAACCCTTCATGCTTGGTCAGTCAGCAATTTCTTCCATGGAGGTAAGCCATGAATAACCACACCTATTTCTTAATTCTGATTTGCTCCTCGTTCTTGTTCCTGAACGGGTGTGTAACTGTCCCGCAATCCTATACCCCGTCCACATCCCTGAATATAAACACGTGTCATGACAAATATGATATCAGCTATTCGCTTTCCTATATTTCTGATGGAGACGTCTCTACTGGACGAGCGTCTGAATCGCGCATGCGGGAAATCATTGAAAAACAATTAAAACAGTCAAATTACTTTTCAAATGTCACATACAAGGATCCAGCCGAGAAGAGCCGCTACCATATACACTTCATTGCACATTACTCCATGTGTCCTGTCAATGAATCCACCGAGCATGGATACCTTGCCGGTGACACGCTCTTCCTGATTCCAACCTGGCAAAATATGTATTTGGATTTATCAGCATTCCTCATTCGCGACAATAGAAAGGTTTATTCTGTATCAACATCAGAAAACCTCAGGTGCTATATATGGCTTCCGCTTGCGCCTTTTGGATTGATATGGAACAATTGGATCAGCTGGACGGTCCAGGAGAAGAAGTGCGTTAATTATCTTTTAAACAGTATAACAGATTTCCAGATAAATACCATAGAATGACATCTCCTGCCTCTATTACCTCCAAAAAGCAGGAATAACAAGACCGAAAGGCCCTATTTTTCGAGTGGGGATGTGGTAGCCGTATACCCCCGTCTCCTCTACCTGCCCATATAGGGCAAACATCAACCACGCGGCAGTGGCAGAGTACTAGCCGTGGGTGAAGCGAAGGCGTGCACCCATCTATGCACCCCTCTAACAACCAATGAATCCGTATAATGAATAGATGATATTCGTGCCCATTCGTGTCCATTCGTGGTTCTGATTTTTCTTTTCGTGTGTTTCGTGGTTCAATCCATTCGTGTCCATTCGTGTCCATTCGTGGTTCCTCGACCAGTTTCAGAAAAAAACAAGCCGCCTCCGATGTTTTTTTGAAATAATTTGCCGCCTCAACCATCGAGGTGTTGTCATTCTAGGGTTCTCCCTCCACGAATTACCCGGAACTATGTGAAGGAAATATATTTATCGACTTGCCTGACTGACGGAGTCGTCCTGCGACATTACCTCTGAGTAGAGGGTAGAGAGCAGGGAGAAGAAAGCAGTGCGTGGTCGGCGCGCGTGGGCGCGCCCCATAACGGAAGCCCACTGCATAGTGGCCACGCACTACCTTCTCTTCCCTACCCTCTTATCCCTTTCCACTACTTTGGACGCCCACTGCATAGTGGGCATGCACTGCCCTCTTCTCCCTCCTCCCTACTCCCTACTCTCTTCTCCCTACTTCGCGCTTTTCGTGGTTTGATTCTCCCTTTTGAGGCGCGCTCAAGCGCGCCAGCCACGCACTACCCTCTTCTCTCTACCCTCTCCTCCCTACTTCCTGCATAGTGGCCACGCACTTCTCCCTACCCTCTCCTCCCTACTTTGGAAGCCCACTGCATAGTGGCCACGCACTACCTTCTCCTCCCTCCTCTCTTCTCCCTACTTCACGCTTTTCGTGGTTTGATTCTCCCTTTTCCTGCCTCATGAGGCGCGCTCGAGCGCGCCAGCCACGCACTACCTTCTTCTCTCTACCCTCTCCTCCCTACTTCCTGCATAGTGGCCACGCACTACCTTCTCTTCCCTACCCTCTCCTCCCTACTTTGGAAGCCCACTGCATAGTGGCCACGCACTAC
>ERZ1035014.88-NODE-88-length-48145-cov-10.049449_pt1 | contig 48145 bp, 36 predicted proteins | sample MGYA00520620_ERZ1035014 | MGnify/ENA primary metagenome ERZ1035014 (study PRJEB33766, sample SAMN09781744) | gut metagenome | biome: gut microbiome | host: Homo sapiens | place: Madagascar | study: EMG produced TPA metagenomics assembly of the PRJNA485056 data set...
CATTATTAATAGTGTCTCTCAATAACACTGTATTTAAATTGTTATATGTGTTAACAAATAAGCTTTCATTACAACTAAATATCCGAACCAAATCATCCATATCCCAAATTATCAGTTCAAAATTTAGTTGTTTCTTTTTTTCTTCAATACGATTTCTTATTCCATCTGGTAATTCATTTACAACTATTAATAAAAACTTATTAATATCCCCTCTGTTAATCGAAAAGCGTCCAATTGTATCATATATGACTCGCAGGCTCATTTGCTTATGTCTATACATTTTAATTTCTGCTGCAATACAACTTTCATCACTATCTATTCCATCGGGCAATACCATATCTGCAATTCCACGAACAGACTCATTTTCTGCAAAAAGCCGTTTATTCTGTGATTTCAAGTAATCTTTCATCATAACAATAATCAGTTTTTCTACTGCCATATAAGAATATCTAATTGTTTCTGAATTAATCAATTCTAACAATGTTTCTCTAATATCCATACCGTTCTCCTATTTTTATTGATATATAGCCAAAACCTCTATTGTTCTATAATCTTTATCTGCATATATCTCATTTAATCCATCTGTTCTTCCTTCAATACTTCTTCTCATAACACGATTTAATGTCATAAAATCCTTCAACGGATCATAAAAAGCTTTTTGTGATTTTACCATTCCGCTAGAAATAATTCTCGCAATAATAGTAACTTCTAATTCTTCATATTCTTCCATATCCTCATATTTTACTAACATATTATTTGAAATCAATTTAGAGCACATTAATTGTTCATTCAAATCAATTAATATAGGAATTTTTGTATCCGTTGTTTCAAAAAAAGACTTTATAGCATCCTGTTCGGACTTGTCCATAGAATCATTTACTATTAATGCAACTAATAGTGGCTTAAATCTATCAATTGTTTGAGTATAATCAAATTCCTCTGGCACCTTTATATATCCATCAAATTTAATAATCGTGCCCCTACGCATAGTTATCAAATCATAATTCTCTGACTGAGTAAAATCAAAAAAATCGTCTCTACCCGTTAGCATTTTTTCAAACTCATCACAATTATATAGTAAGCTCTCTTGCACCTTAGCCTTATATGTTTTATTAGCCTTTGCATCAGCACCAAATGCCTTTAAATCAATTTGAACACCTTTATCATTAGAGACATCATATTCATCAATCTGGAGGTTTCTTTGTCCTTTAACCACCGCTCTATATTCATCAATTTTGTTTTTATCATAATATATAACATTACCAAACATTGTCTCATATCTCCGTTCTTTCACAAAAACATGTTAAATTTATTTTCTATAATTTTATACACTCGTTATTTCAATTTCAATAGGATTTCCCCATCGATCTACGCCTTTGATTGATAGAGTTCCATTTATAAAAGTAAATATCTGATATTCATTTATATATTTACCATAATAATCTCGTTCAAATTGCGCATTCCCAATTATATCAATTGACAAATTATTTGTTTAATTCGAGGTACTGCCTTCAGAATATCATTACCGAGTTTTTCCCATAGATGATACTAAAGCTCTTGCCGCATGCATATATTCATTCTCCAATTTAAAATGCGTGTATACATTACATCTGTGACCAGTCTCGCGGTTGTAATAATGTCGGCCGAGAGAAGCCACTCAATACTGGAGTAGTATTTCTGTGCTCTTCCGCCCTTTTCCACTTCCTTATATTGAAACTTATGATTCTCTTTATCGAGTAATTGCTTTCCCAACCTGTCTTGCTCCAAGGACAATCAGACACTTTTTTCTGGCATTGTTCTTCCAATCCCATAACTGCTTTTGTAATTATTCTTCTCAGCATCTCTGTCTCCATTTGCAGTCTTAATTCGCAAAAGTCCATATATCAACATTTCTATTTTCCAAAATGTTGATATATGGACATATTATCGTTCCAGAATGTTGATGTGTCGATTTTCCAGAGTCTCCAAGAAAAAAGATCAAAGCTTACAGAAAAGATGCTTCTCTTGCTTTCTGCGCCATAAGGAGCAGTTCCTGGGCGGCATCAGGATCCTTTGTACGCATCAGATTATCCCAGGTGTCCTCTTTTCCAAGAAGATTCATTCCTCCGTGCCAGACAAGCTGATCATCGATCACCGCGTAGTGATTTTCATATTCCTCTGTCATCACGACATCTACACCCGCCTGCTTCATTTCACCTGCCATGTACAGTAGATGATCTTCATTGTCATATGTCATAATGGCCGAATTCTGGATAATCACGCAGACTTTTACACCATCTTCAATCTTCGGAGTGACAATCCTGATGAAGCGATCAACTTTGTTCTGATCCAGCTGCGGGCTTCCTATCACAACGCTTTCCTTGGCCTCAAGTAAATCTCTTTCAAAAACATCCATGTAATTGCCGGAATCATAGATCGCGTTCACATGATAATCAGAATCCTTTTGGAGAGAATCTGTACCGGAAGCGATACGATATCCGATCTTCTTATAGGTACGCAGTCGTTTCTGATACATGTGGTCAAAAACGCGAATATGAGAATCAACATAATCATAAACGACAGCATTTCTTTTTTCCGGATAATCTCTGTTCAATCTCCCGACATACTGCTCAACCACTCCGGGTCTGGAAATTGGCATCGCGAGTATCAGTGTATCAAGTCTTGGAAAGTTAAAGCCTTCCCCGATTTTCTGACCCGTAGCAACGAGAACAACCGTCTCGTCATCCGGAATCTGTGGCAGCTTTCTCTCAATTTCGGTATTTTTCTGATCGTTGTTGTCCCCATACAATAGAAGCACATGATCTGCGGCTCCGGACAGCTGCTCTGAAAGAGCCTTGGCATGACTTTTGAAGCGCGTTAGCACTGCTATCGTCCTGTGCAGAGAAAGACATCTTTTGATATCTGTTACAATCTGCATATTTCGCACAACACTGTTCTGCAGCAGTGAATAGCATTCCTGAATGCTGGCATCTGTGCCAAGACTGTCGGCAACTCTTGTAAAACGTGGACGAATCAGATGATCAATTCCCTGGGCCTCCGCTCTTTCTCTGGCTGTATATGTCATGCGGGTTGGTCCCAGCAGCATATAATTGATGCGTTCCAGATGATCGCCTCGAGCAGGTGTTGCGGAAACGCCATATACAAATTTACTGGACACCGCCATCAATACCTTCTGCGCACCTGCGGAAGCTCCGTGATGACATTCGTCCATAATGACCATCCCATATGCTTTGAGAAAATCCGAAAGATTTTCCTGCCGGCATAATGAATCCACCATGGCAAGATCGAGAATTCCTGTCAGCTTATTATCCCCCGCCTTCAGCGTTCCAATGACACTCGAACGTCTTTTAACTCGCCCCTTTGGTGTCATATATTCCGGCGGCTGCTCCTCTATCTCGAGGAATTTTTCGAATTCCTCGAGCCATTGATTCATCAAAGCCTTGCTTCGGAGAAGGACCAGTGTGCTGACTTTTCTGCTGGAAATCAGGTAGCTGCAAACAGCGGTTTTCCCGAAGGCTGTAGCAGCACTCAGAATTCCATCATCAAACTGCAGAAGTCTTTGTGCCGCAAGATCCTGCTGCAGATAGAGCTCTTGTCGAAACGAAACACGAACAGGTCTTCCACAGCTTCTTTTATTCTGTAAATCAACAGCAATTCCTGCTTCCCTGCATTTGTTTTCTAATTGTTCCAGCAAGCCCCGTGGAATTCGGATATATCCATCCGTATCCTGACCCAGATACTGAATTCTGGCCGTTGCATGGTTGGAATGCCCCATTGCTTTATTCTCTTGAAATATTGGATTCGTAAATGATGCCAGAGAACGGATCTGGTTCTGAATTCCCGGCTTTAAATTCAGTGCATCAACATAGATACCGTCTGCAAGTACGATGTGCAAGGGTCCTGTGATATCTTCTTTCCTGAAACAGCCTCGGTTCTCCCAGGGCCGCAGGCGATTTTGCCCAAGATTCACCACAGCGTATCTGCCGGAAGCAGACATTGGACCTTCTTCTGCCTGCCATTGAGCAAGCATCGCAATCAATTCCGGTTCTGTATATCTTCTCCTTTGCGTTAATTGTGCCCATTGATCCGGACAGGCATTCCAGTTCTCATCCACAAAAGCACTGTTTCCATCTTTTAAAGCCAGCCCTTGAAGAGGAAGTGCGATAAGATTGCCTATGCTGTCAGAACAATCCTGAGACGGATACATTCGGTCATAATAATCAAAAGAAAGCAGATTAATCGATTTTGCGCCTCTTTCCAGTAAGCCATATCCAAAAGCCCTGGCAACAGAAGCTTTTACCTTTCCTGCAAAAAAGATCCAAACATGCGCTCCCCTTCCTGACAGGGATCGTTCCACCAGGCAGTCAATATGATTGTTCCTGCACATCAGCCGAAGCGCATCTACTTCATCTTTCCATCGTTCTCCCTCATTTGCACCGGTGGCTAGCTCCGCTTTATCCTTATGATGATCAAAATCAAATACAAGGAAATGACAGGTGTCATCATCAAACAGCGGATACACTCCGATTGCATCATCTCCGAACTTACTCTTTCCAAGCAAATGGCTCAGTATCACTTTTCCTGTCAACGGAATCCATTCCCTGACAGGGCATTGGTTTTTCAGACAATACCGGCTGCTGCCATTTTGAAACGGACACTTCTCGCTCCACCTGTTTGCACACTGCGGATAATATCCGCCCTTCTTTCCTCTCCTGGCATATACATCCGGTCGTCCATGAAACCATTTGTAAAAAAGACTTAGCATTTCTCTGGTAATGATCGGATGCTCGATTCTTGCTCCTTGATCCGGATCGTACAGATCTTCCTTTCTGCAAGAGCGAAAGACCATGCTTTCCGCCGCAGGAATGTTCTGCCGATGCAATTGTGCTCTGAGCGCCTCATTTTCGTTTTGAAGATCACGTACAAGCTGTCGCAGGGACTCAACGTCATAGGCTTCAAGATTCATAAAGGTTCCTCAGCCTCCTCCGGAACATTCAACACGATTTCACACCTTCAAATGTCCTCTTCCAAGCTCGCCCATCATCAGAATCAGTGCTATGTAAAACAATCCCATGTTGTAAATCATATATCTGGTCTGCGGGAAAATAATAGCTCCCACCACCATACAATTGACCAGTGTCCCGAGAAGAACCAGTGCCGCAAGCAGAATCGTATCAACACACCGCTTCTCTTCTGCCGCATTGCATGCATTCTTTTCTGACGTCCGGCATAAATCACCGGACTTATGTTTTCCCCTCCGGATCAGAAGAAATAAAGCCGACAGATAGGAAATCCACAGGACCAGAGATGCCCAGTTGAGCACCGTGCTGACACGAAGGACGGTATTGACAAAGCCCTTGCGGACATTGTTGATCCAGAGATACAGAAGACGTCCGGGGTTCTGTCGAATCAGCACATGCTCCAGACTCTGACAAACCTGATCCGTTGCAATCGCAAATTCCATGCTCCCCGGGATCAGATCCGGCTGATTCGTTCGCACATAGCTGTCCACAAGAGGATCCAGGACCTCAAAGCCGATGATGTCATAGCTGTCCGCATAGTGTGAGCAGAGCTCCACCCAAGAGCCAGACGGTGCATCCACATACCGAAGCTGCTGCCCTGCAAGCTCTTCTTCAATGCTGAGGAAGAGCTCACGCAGGTTATCCGCGTCATCGGGTGCAGCTTTTTCATTCGATACAAACAGCTCTGCATCCTCCTCGGTAACTGTGTAGAGCAGCGTACTGTCAATCTTATCCGCACTTCCTGTATGGAAGGACCACACACCGTGGAACGTCAGGTTATAAATGTGTCCGATCAGAAAAATCAGAACTCCTGCACAAAGAAGTGCCGCAGCATCCCGGGAAAGCCAGCTCAGCGCCTCTTTTCGTGTTCCTGTTTTACCGAAGCATTGCTGCCCGCTTTGATTTGCGGCTTGATTTCCTTTTTTCACAAAGCTGCGGTACCGGATCAGGAGCCGCAAATCTGCAAAAATCGCGGCAGCTGCAAAGATGATCAGGGTAATGGTCAGCTGCTTGTGCTGGGATGCACATAAAACCATCATCAGAACAGAAAGCCGGAGATATCTCTTCCAGGATGTTTCGTTTTCGAGCTCCATTCTGCGGCGCTGCCTCAGATACTGAAAAAGACTCAGAAGGAACAGGATATAAAAGGAAACGCCAAAGCCTTCTGTCATAATACTCTGCGTGTAGGTTGATCCCCGTTTTGCACCGAAGCGATTCAGAAGATCAACGCCCCACATCACAAGATTTGCCGCAGCAGCAAAACGAAGCTTTCCGCTGATTTCATAGCAGAGCTTCGAAAGAAGCCATACAGTAACAGCCGCAAGAATCGACTGGACTACAATAACCGCCATCAGATAGAGAGGCTCCATCGCAGGTGCTTTTCCCCCGAGGCGGTCCGTAAGATCCCAGCCATGCACCATCATATTTTCACCGAAGAGCGTTCGCATAAGCCACAGGAAGGTGGGATAGATCGGCTCTCTCGTGTAGTCCATCGTGGCGTAGCTGTTCGAATCCCGGCACCAGACCGGCCCGTCAATCAATGCGAAGCCAATGTAGGCTGCAAGGTTTACAAAAAGGATCAAAGGACTCCAATGCTCTTTGATCCGGCAGGACAGACTGCGCCGCTTAGTCCTGCTGTTGTTCATGTGGTTCATAAATACGTTTCTCCAGATTTTTCGATTGAATTTATGCGTTTGCCCAGACTGCTTAATCATGACTGCATTTCAGTCTGGGTTACAATTTCCTGCTCTCTGTCCTCTGGCACTCCTTCTGCACAGAAAAATCATCAGAGCCACTCCGGCAAGCGACACAAGAATCCCCGCCGTTCCGCCTGGCGTACGATATACCAACCGGATTTCGTGGCTCCCTGCCTCAATCGGCATACCAAGATACATCAGATTTGCTTTCTGCAGCTCGGCCTTTTTGCCATTATCATACACCGTCCAGCCCTTGCTGTACGGGATGGAGAACACCAGATACCGGTCCTGCTCTGCATTCACCGTTCCTGTGATCTCGCTGCTTGCAAAAGACACCGGATTCCGGTGGAGGTCGACATCCGTCATCGTGCAGACGAGCCGGTCCACCGCATGCCGCATCATCTCCTCTGTCGGCTGTACAACAACGGCAAGCTCTGACATGAAATAGACTCCTTCGCTCTGGAACGTAATTTCCAATGCATCTGCTCCATGACTCCTGTATCCCATGTTGATGGCAAAATCCTTCCAGCCACTGTAATACTGGTTGATTTCCGTTTTATAGTTCAAAGTCTTGTCCGTCAATGCAGTGCCGTCTCGCAGGGCAGTGACCTGGATGGGATAGATTTCCTGCATTTCTGCCTGGGTATCCGATTTCTCGTCTTCCCCGTCTTTCACGCCTTCCCCGTCTTTCACGTCGAGTGGTCCGGCGTCAAGATCACGCAGCACCAGATAGGTTTCCGCCTCTTCTGCTGCCTCAAAGCGAAGCGTTACCTTCGCTCCGGCCTTCGTCACACGAAAGCACGGGGCAGAGGCTTCCTTCCCATTGTCCGCAGCAGGCGCCGCAGGGCCTTCCAAAGCATTCGAGACTCCGTCATCGGCTTCTGCAACATACGAAACGCCGTCTCCGATTTCTACAGTGTACGCTCTCTTTTCCTCTGAGAATTCCGGCTGCACCTGCTCCAGACCGCTTACTTTGGCTTGCAGGCTTTCTTCATTCCCGGTTTCCTGACGGTCCTCTTTCCCAGCATTCATCCTCTTTTCGTCTTCACTTTCAAGAACAACGCCCTGAAGCAATGCCTCCTGGCGCTCAGTCAGGTCCATCGCATCAAACGCGCTTCTTTGAACAAAACCGGTATAGGTATAGCCAATCGGCAGTGCAAACGTATTCTGATAAATGTGGTAGGTCGGTACCACGGGCTCCCAGCTGTCATCGCCGTACACGGCACCTGATTTTTCCTGAAGGCTCTCCGCGGAATTCCAGGCTTCCACAGTTCCGCAGTCTGCAAAGCCGTACGGAACAAACTGTTTCTCGTAATCATTGTCGTAGGCAATGGTGTAATATTTTACCCCGGCAAGCGCCTCCAGCGCGGTCCGATCGTCCAGGCCGGTATAGCTGAAGTTCTGCTCCTCATTCACGCCAAGCGCCTTGAAAAAATCTGCCACGGAGCCGTTTGCAAGGCTCCAGCAGAACTGCGTCGAGGAGGTTTGTGTCTGCGTTCCCGCATTGTAGGTAAGGTCCCGGCCGGTATAACGGTAAAACACCGGATTCTCCGCTGCGGCCGCGTACTGCGTCACCGCAGCCGACTCATTCCGGTTTGCGGCAGTCATGTACTCTTCTGCCGTCTGCTCATCCGTAAACTCCGACGGGAAGCCGTTCTGACCGGTGCCGCCGTTTTCTCCTCCAGGGATGCGGATGTAACCGATTACAATATTCAGCGCAAGTGTCACAAGGACAAGCAAAAATGCGAGGCCCCGGCCAATGTTTTTCCCCCGGAAACGGACCTGCTCATCGCTCCAGACAACCGTAAGGACAAAGGCAAACAGGAATTCCACGGCAAACGTCCACCGGTTGATCACATATGACCCGCCATTCATCACATAACCGGCAGCAGGCAGGCACAGCATCACAGCCGCGCCGATGACCGCAAGCTTCAGCTGCCCGTTCCCCCGCAGGAAAAACAGTGTGATCACCGCTGCAATGCAGACAACCGACAGGCAGAGCTCGGTGTCATACAGCGGATGGTTGATAAAGGTCACCGCATTTTTCAAAAGCTCCGAATAGTATTCCTTCTCATAGAAAAGCGGCAGGCCATAGGAGGTGGCATTTCTCGGATCGCTTTGAAACTGCACCAGAATCGGAATCAGAACCGCGCCTGCTGCCATCGTTCCCGCGGCGGCATAGCCAAGAAGCTGCAGGAGTCTGCGGAGTGCCTCCGGAATCCAGCTTGCGCAGTTCCTGCGATGTGTTTGCCCCGCTCCTGCGTTGCCAGCGCCTGCATTTCGGATCGCCTGTTCTCCGCGCGTTCTCGCGATCACCCGCACCAGTGCATAGACCGCGGTCATCAATGCGAGCATGTAGAAGAAATAGAAGTTGGACAGGGCCGCAAGCCAGACGGTCACAAGGAAAATATGCGGCTTCCTCTCCCGCAGAGCCTTCTCGACGCCAAGGAAGAGAAGCGGCAGATAGATCATCGGAGTCACGAAAAACGGATGCAGCATTCCAAGATACAGCACGGTCCCGCTGAAAACATAGCAGAGCGCACCGCATAAAATCGGGAACGAACCGGAACCTGTGGTCGTGCAGCTCCCGGTTCCATGAAGCTGCTTTCTTCCGATCATATATTCTGCATACGCAGAAAACGAAAGTCCTGCGAGATACGGCCGCAGCAGGATCAGAAATTCGAAGTAATACTTGGTAAACCGCTCCGGAACAAATACGGACAGCGCCGTCAACGGCTCCCCGATGCAATAGTAGTGGAGCGTTGTCAAGACATCCGAACCGTATCCAAGGCCGAAGGACCAGGCCTGCGGCGTCAGGGAATGATCATGAAGAAGATGCCACAGATTCCCCCGAAGCCACTTCCCGTAATAGGCAAGTGCACGGAGATGCTGCCTCCATGCATCCGCATGGTAGACCAGCGAACGGTTCTGCAGCCTGAAGAACAGGACCAGGAGTCCAGCCAGAATCAGATACAGAATGGTATATACCAGGAAGTACCGCAGTCTGCGGTTTGATTTGCGATTTTTCAACATGTTTTCCTCTTCGGCACCAGCTTCGATTCCATGGTGTTCAATATCCTGCAGGACATCCTCAGGAGGGCGTTCTGCGTTTTACGGTACCAGCCTTCTCACAATCGGAATCTTCTTCAGCAGCCATGTAATTCCCTCACTCAGAAAGAAAATACCGACTGCCCCGCCCAGTCTCCAGCTAAGCTTTGTCGTCTGAATATCCCAAAGGCGAGGCAGACCGACCACGAAAAAATAATGAATCAGATAGATTCCATATGTCAGAGAGGACAGGGACATCACACATTCCCGCACCGCTTCCATCCTGCTTCCGAAAAGCTTCTCGTAGTCTGCGTATTTCAGAAATACAAAAACAGCAGCTGCCTGCAGAAAGGCCGGAAAATTCGTATATCCCTTAAAGGTAACATCGACTCCGATCTCCCCCTCGGAAGCAAGGATCGTCCCGATAAACTGCATCAGCCATCCAATGATCCCGAGCAAATAGAAGGCACACCGCGTCTTCCTATCCAGATCCACGCGGTCCAGAACATACCCGAGCATGACATAAATCAGATATCCTCCCGCGATCGGAGGAATCAGCTCATGGTTCATCTGAACGTCAAAAAGCCGACAGACAAGCGGCAGAATGCAGACAAAGAACATCCCGCAGAGAATTGCATACAAATATGTGCGTATCTTATGCTCCACTCGGCTCAGAACCGGCATCGACAGATAGGCACCAAACAAAGGGAGGAAGAACCAGTATATGGAAAAGGTTTTTGCATTCAGGATATCATTCAGAACTCTTGGAAAGCTCCAGTCTATGGCTCGTTCATAAAGAGCCGACAGATACAGCTCTGCCGCAAGGCTCCAGAACAGAAACGGAATCAGAGTACGCGATATTCTCTTTTTCAGAAATTCCACCGTGGAACACCGCTCCCGATAATCCAGCAGGTTGGCGCCGGACAACATGAAGAACACCGGAACCGGCCAGTAAAAAAAAGTTTCCAGAAAGCAGGAGGTGATCCAGAGTCTCCCTCCCGGCTTTGTCCAGAAAACAAAATTTGTATGAAGAATGATCACTCCGAGGCAGGCTGCCACATTCGCAGCTGCCATGTAGAATTTTTTCTCACCTGTTTTCGTATGACACCTCCGCTTCAGGGACAGTTAACTTCAGAGACATTTCACTTCAGGGACAGTTCACTTCAAGGACAGTTCACTTCAGGAACATTTAGTTTTCTGCAGATGTCTTCCAGAATCTTGCAGGTCCTTGCCACGCCCGCAGCAATGCAATACTCCATCAGAGCAGTGTCGCAATTTCTTTCATAAAGCCGGAATGCCTGCCGGTATTTGGACTGATTCAGAATGATTGCAGGCATCCATCCTTCGTTCAGGAGCATCTGATTCATGACAAAACGGCCGGTGCGCCCGTTCCCATCCTGAAAAGGATGAATCATTTCAAACTGAAGATGCAGCTCCGCAATCCTGCGGATTATCCGGGCAATATCTTCCTCCGGTATCGTCTCGCGGACATGGTGCAGCCACTGCTCCATTTTCTCCGAAATCTCCTCCGGCCTTGCAGGCATCCACGCGACCTCGGCAATGCTTCCCACATACACCTGCCGGGTTCGAAACGCTCCGTCTGTACCCATGATGATTCCATTGATCCGGTGGAGCAGTTCCAGGTCGATTTCTTTTCGATCCGTAAAGGAAAGCTCACAATTTGCCTGATAAGCAGTCTTCGCTTCCGTGTACTCTGAATAGGTGTGGCCGCTTCGAACCTCGTCATATTCCAGCGCATCCACCGTTTCTTCCAGTGTCAGAGTATTGCCCTCCAGAGAATTCGTATTCCACGACAGACGGATCCGAAGCTCCTTTTCAAACGCTTTTCTTACTTCCTCCGGAATTGAGGAATATTTGTATTTATTTAGAATGGATTGAATGATCCGGTAGTATTTCTCACTTGAAATCTGCATTTGCCTTCCAATTCTCTCTAATCATCTGCACTCCACAAAAAATCCATACATCAACATTTTACCTCAAAAAATGCCGACGTATGGATATTATTGTTGTTTTTAACCGTTTGAGATGTCAATCGGCATCGCAAGCGATCGTGATGGAATCCGGTCAGTAGCGCAGATCGTTGGGACACGAAGCTTCGACTTCATGCTTCCTCCAGTGCATAGCCAAGGACACTCGCTGCTTCCCGGCAGAGCTCCTGAAACTGCAGGTTGAGCCGGCTTCGGATTTCATTTGCGGGAATCGTGTCGGAATCCGGGAGTACCGGATGCTGCCGCGATCCTGTTGAAAGGGACGCCAGAATGCCGGGGTGCTTCGCGTTGTTCAGGATGATCCGGCTCGCAGCTTCGTTCCGATCAAACGGATAACCCTTCAGAATGTCATAGGTGGACAGAATATCCTTGCCAAGATCCGATGACATCCTGCTGTTTTCCAGCTGTTTCAGAAGCTGCTCCAAACTCACGCGTCTTACTTTCATAGGCGAATGGCTCCTTTCTGAAATCATAATTCCGATTGCCTTTCGCCCTATCATACGATATTTTCTGTTTATTTGGTTGTGCTATTCTTCTGTTTGCGCTTTTCTTAGCATGACTTTTGCATTCCAGGCAGCTCTCTCCGCCGAGCATCTCCATCAGATCCTCTCTGGAAAGGACTGTGCTTCCGACGCCTTCTCCGCTGAGCACATCCTACGCAAGCTTCGCCTTCTGCTGCTGGAGAGCAAGGATTCTTTCTTCAATGGTGTCCTTCGCAACAAGCTTGTAAACCGTAACGACTTTTGTCTGTCCGATCCGGTGTGCGCGATCGCTCGCCTGGTTCTCCGCTGCCGTGTTCCACCAGAGGTCGAAATGAATGACGCTGTCCGCCCCCACGAGGTTCAGCCCTGTTCCGCTCTTTTGCTCCACAGGGATTATTTCGCCCGACTGAATGCATCCCTGTTTTCCTTTTTTTCACCACAGGGATTACTTTGCCCCGGTCAGATGCATCTCTATCTTGCTTTTCTGTTCCACAGGGATTATTCCGGTCGGCCGGATGCATCTCTATCTTCCTCTTTTTCACCACAAGGATTATTTCACCCGGTCAGATGCATCCCTCCCCCGCTCTTTTTCACCACAGGGATTATTTCGGCCGGTCAGATAAGTCCCATCGCTGAAAGCATCTCTGCCAGGCCATTCCGTCATCTTCACATTGTTCCGAGGCAAAACAACTGCATCGGCAGGCAACTCCCCACCACTGATTGATTCGGGCCAGATTACAGTTTCCAAGAAATGGAGCATACTCGTTTTCTATTTTGTGATAAGAAGTGTCTCACAAAAGACAGCAAAAGCGGGGGCCAAATGCCCCCGCTCCGGTTCATACTGTCCGAAAATTTTTTTCGATGCGCCTGCGTACCTTCCGCCGGCCTCTGTGCCAATCATTCTGCCGGTCTTTCTGCGCGCACTTTTTTACGCGAACTTCACAGCCGTGTTCAGTGCGATCTCCATCATATCCGTGAAGCTGTCCTGGCGCTCCTGTGCGGAGAGAGCCACCGGCTTGAAGAGGTGATCGGAAATGGACAGAATAGCCAGTGCCTTCTTGTGGTTTGCGCATGCTGTCCAGTACAGGCCGGCTGCCTCCATCTCAACGCAGAGGTGTCCGAAATCGCGAAGCTTCTCGTTCACGCCGGTCTGCGGATAATAGAAGAAATCCGAGGTATAAACCTTGCCGACCTTGTAGTTGCAGCCCTGTGCCTTGGCATTCTCAACCGCCTCTGCGAGCATGTCGTAGTCTGCACATGCAGCCAGCTGTCCGGGAATTCCGTATGCGTTTCCATAATTGGAGTTGCTGGATGCTGCCTCAGCGATGACAACGTCCTTCGCATCTACATCCATGTCCAGTCCGCCGGCAGAGCCGATGCGGATGATGGCTTCCACACCGAACTGGCTGTAGAGCTCCTGCGTGTAAATGCCGATGGACGGAACGCCCATGCCGTGACCCATAACGGAAATTCTCTTTCCCTTGTACGTTCCGGTAAAGCCCAGCATGTTGCGGGTGTCGTTGAAGCAGACCACGTCGGTCATGAACTTCTCGGCAACAGCCTTTGCGCGGAGCGGATCGCCCGGCATCAGAACAACCTTTGCGAGCTCATCCTTTACTACGATACTTGCGGAAATACTTTCTCTCGGTTCCATATTCTCTTCCTCCTGATTATGTGAATCCCTCTGTCTCCTGCTGTGCTGCCGCCTGTCTCCGGAAAACATTTCCCCGGCACCCCAGCAGCTTTTCTGACGGCCACGCCTTACCGGTCGAACAGCTTCTTCAGGTTCTCTTCAAACGGCGGGTATACAATGCCGCGCTCCGTTACGATTCCGGTCAGAAGCTCATGATCGGTCACGTCAAAGGACGGGTTGTAGCTCTTGACCTCCTTCAGTGCCATCGGCTCCGCGTACCACATATCCTTGACTTCCTCAGGATCACGCTGCTCGATGTGAATGTCCGCTCCTGTCGGCGTGTCGAAGTCAATCGTAGAGGACGGTCCCAGGGTGTAGAACGGGATTCCGTAGTGCTTTGCCAGGATCGCGACACCGGAGGTGCCGATCTTGTTGGCAAAATCGCCGTTTGCCGCAATGCGGTCGCAGCCGACGAATACCGCGTTCACCCAGCCCTGCTTCATGACGATGGATGCCATGTTGTCGCAGATCAGAGTCACATCGATGCCTGCCTTCTGAAGCTCATAGGAGGTCAGTCTTGCACCCTGAAGGAGCGGTCTTGTCTCATCGGCAAATACGTGCAGCTTCATGCCCTGCTCCGTTGCATAGTAGATCGGAGCCGTTGCCGTGCCGTAGCCAAGGCAGGCAAGATAGCCTGCGTTGCAGTGCGTCAGAATACCGTCGCCGTCCTTGATGAGCGTTGCGCCGTACTCTGCGATTCTGCGGGTCATCTCGGTGTTCTCTTCCTCGATTGCCTTTGCTTCCTTTCCAAGGAGCTTTACAATCTCTGCCACCGGCTTGTCGCTGTTGTCTTCCACCACCTTGATCTGACGCTTCAACGCCCAGGACAGGTTCACTGCCGTCGGGCGGGAGCTGTTCAGGTAGTCTGCCTGCTTCCGGAACTTCTCCAGAAACTCCGGATAAGGCAGCTCCTCATAGCGCTGTGCCAGCACGTACATGGAATATCCGGCAAAAATACCGATCGCCGGTGCGCCTCTTACCTGCAGCAGCTTGATGGCTTTCCATGCCACCTCTTCCTCATGAATTCTCAGATACTCCTCGTGATTGGGAAGTCTTGTCTGGTCCAGGATGATGACATCCTTCTCATCGTCCGACAGCTTGATGATGTCGAGACGCTTCTCGTTCTCACTGCTCATTTTGCATTACCCTCGTCTTTCTGTAATTGTTTCGGAACGCAGTTACATGCTTCCGTAATTGCTGCGGAACGCAGTTACCTGTCTCTGTAACTGTCGCGGAACGCAGTTACCTGTCTCTGTAACTGTCGCGGAACACAGTTACATTGTAAGGCTCAGCCAAGGACAGCGTCAATGATCTCCGCGGGCCCCATTTTCACAAATCCGTCGGGATCCGTGAGAACGCCGTGCTCCAGATCCCAGTGCATGAGGTTTCCGCCCCGGTAGTCCAGCGCACATTCCCTGGTCGCATAGAAGCTGTGGCATCGGGGAAAATATTTTGTCATGGCAGCCTCTGCGACGGCGTAAGACTGCGTGGTCTTCTCTTCCTTTCCGGGCAGCATGCTGCCGGAAATCTGGACGCCCGTGTTCGGGCTGCTGTGCGTCAGAACGACGCTCCCGTCCTCGCACTGACCGATGGCAATCCAGACATGACCGTTCATGCTGACAATATCGCCGGGACGGTACTCCGTGATCTCCTCGTTCGGCACGTAGGTGCCGAAGCCGCGCTCCGCAAAGGTTTTCGCCATCGTCGTGGAGCTCATGACATAGCCCGGAATTCCGGGCTCCTTCTCCAGCGTGTTGTAAAGCGTCCAGCCGACGAACCCGGAGCAGTCAAGCCCGTGTCCGAACTCGAAGCGGTGCTTGTCGTAGTCGTAGGTGCCGGCATTTTCATCGAAAAACCTCTTCCACTCCGGATTCAGTCCGATCCGCATGCCGTCCTCTCCGGCTCCGGTGTCCTCCTTGTTCCAGCCGCCGCCCCAGACGTACAGCGTCTGGCCGCAGGGCCGGAAGGCATTCTCAAACAAATTTCTAAGTGTAGGCATTGTGATTCACTGACCTTTCCTGATACTCCCGATTTTTTTCCGGCATGAAACCCGGATCGCGCGGAGCTCACTTTCCTTTCCTGATTTTCTCTGCAAAATACGTAAACAGCGGCTCGCCGTCCGCAACGCCCTCCTTTGCCGTATCCCAGCAGTTCTTCTCCGGGTGCCACTGAACGGCATAGATCGGAAGGCTCCTGTGCGCCATGAACTCGATCACGCCGTCATCGCTCTTCTGCAGAACCTCGAGGCCTTCCCCGACCTTGCCGATCGCCTGGTGGTGATAGCTGTTGGTTACAACATGCTCTCCGTAGAGCTTCGCAAGAAAGCTTCCGGGGACGATGTCCGTCTCATGGTACTCTCCGGTTCCAAGCCCCTGGTGATAGGAGTGATGCTCTCTTTTTCCGTCCGGAAGATCCTGGATGATATCTCCGCCGAAGCAGACATTGATGACCTGTGCACCCTTGCAGATGCCGAGAATCGGCTTTCCTTCCTCTGCAAATCTCCGGCACAGCGTAAGCTGCGTCACATCGAGCTCATGATCAATGTCCCGCGATCCGTTCATTTCCTGGTGGAAGAAAACAGGATCAATGTCATCACCGCCCGGCAGAATCAGTGCGTCGTATCCCTCGATGCTCTCCGGAATTTCGCGGGTGTTGACGCATTCCGCGCCGAAGTGCGACATGGCCTTGATGTAGTTGGGTGTGTCAAGATTTGCAATCAGAACCTTCATATACGGAATCTCCTTTTTTACAATGACGATTATACATAAAGCTGCAGGCGAAAATCCACTCCGGGATTTCGCCTGCAGCTCTTCCTTGGGCTGTCAGCCATTTTAATCTGTAATCTGAATGGATTAATTTTGCTCCAGCTCCTTGCGGTAATCCGCAAGCTCCTTCTCATTCGCCAGAATAAAGTGTCCCGGCAGGATTTCGCTCCACACCGGCTTATCCGTCGAATAGTCGTGCATGGAAGGATCGTACACGATCAGCTTCTTGTTCTTCTCCTCCTCCGGATCCGGCTGAGGGATCGCAGACAGAAGTGCCTTCGTATAAGGATGCAGCGGATGACGGAACAGCTCCTCCGACTCCGCAAGCTCTACGATCTGACCCTTGTGAATGACGGCAATGCGGTCGCAGATGAAGCGGACCACGGACAGATCATGTGCAATGAACAGATAGGTCAGTCCGCGCTCCTTCTGGAGGTGCGACATCAGGTTCAGAACCTGCGCACGGATGGAGACGTCCAATGCGGAGATCGGCTCATCCGCCACGATGAACTTCGGATCCATGACAAGGGCTCTTGCAATACCGATTCTCTGTCTCTGACCGCCGGAAAATTCGTGCGGGAAGCGGCTTGCAAACTCCGGAAGAAGTCCGACGTCAGAAAGTGCACGGTCAACCTTCTCCTGCCGCTCCTCCTCGGTCAGATGATGACCCGGAGAATACAGTCCCTCTGCAACGATGTATCCGACCTTCGCGCGCTCATTCAAAGAGCTCATCGGATCCTGGAAAATCATCTGAATGTCCTTGGTGACCTGATGATCCTCCTCCCTCGACAGCTTTCCGGAAATTCTCTTTCCGTTAAAACGAATCTCGCCCTCCGTCACCGGATTGATCCGGATGATGGAACGGCCGATCGTTGTTTTCCCCGAGCCGGATTCTCCGACAAGGCCGAAGGTCTCTCCCTCGTAAATATCAAAGCTGACATGATCCACTGCGGTAAAGGGGTGCCGCTTGGAGCCGAACTGGACCTTGATGTGGTCCACTTCAACCAGTTTCTTCCTCTCAGTCATCTGCGGACGCTCCTTTCTGTGACATATCGGCAGACCCGGTCTCAACAGAGCTGCCTTCTTCCGTTCCCGGAACCGGAACGCCCCTCAGGGGAGCCGAAAGGCCGAGGGCCTTTCCCTTCTCCTGCAGAACGCGGATGTGCTCCGGCGGATCAATCTGCGGAGCTCTCGGATCCAGAAGCCAGGTTCTTGCCATGTGCGTCGGTGTCACCTGGAACATCGGAGGTCTCTTTACAAAATCAATCTTCAAAGGGTGCGGATTCCGTGCCGCAAAGGCATCCCCGTGCACCTCCTTGAACAGGTTCGGAGGCGTTCCGACGATGGTATACAGATCCTGACCCTTCACGCCAAGCTGCGGAAGGCTCGACAGAAGCGCCCAGGTATAAGGGTGTCTCGGATCGTAGAAGACCTCGTTGCAGCTTCCGATCTCGACAAAATCGCCTGCATACATAACCGCAATGCGGTCCGCAACGTTCGCCACCACGCCAAGGTCATGCGTGATGTAAATGGTGGTCAGATCGTACTTTGCCTTCATCTCCTTGAGAATACCAAGGATCTGCGCCTGAATGGTAACATCCAGCGCTGTCGTCGGCTCGTCGCAGATGAGGATTTCCGGCTTGCAGGCAACCGCGATCGCAATGACAACTCTCTGGCGCATGCCGCCGGAGAACTCATGCGGATACTGCTTGTAGCGGCGCTCCGGGTCGCTGATGCCGACATCGGTCAGAAGCTCATAAACTGCCTTCTTCGCTTCCTCGCCATGCAGGTTCTGATGAAGCTCCACGGCCTCCTGAATCTGATAGCCGATGGTCTTCAGCGGGTTCAGGGAGGTCATCGGATCCTGCATGACCATCGCGATCTTCCTGCCGCGGATCTGTCTCCAGTCCTCATTGGTGTGAAGCCTTGTCAGCTCCCAGCCGTCGTAGGAAATGCTGCCGCCGGTGATCCTGCCGTTTGCCGCATTCAGGCCCATCAGAGTCGACACGAAAACCGACTTTCCGGAGCCCGACTCGCCGACAATGGCAAGGCTCTCGCCCTTATAAACATCCAGTGAAATTCCGCGAAGCGCATGCAGCACCTGACCGCGGAGGGTAAATTTGAAATCCAGATTCTTTACAGAAAGAAGGACTTCTCTGTTTGTATCGCTCATGTTCGTCCTCCCTTCCTCAGTTCATGTGATTCTTCGGATCCGCTGCATCCGCAAACGCGTTGCCGACGATGTAGAGAGAAATCGTAATCACCGCCAGAATCGCTGTCGGGAACAGAAGCTGATACCGAAGCTCCGGCTGACTCATCAAAAGACGTCCTGCCTGAACCAGGTTTCCAAGGGACGGAATGTCGGTCGGAAGGCCAATTCCGATATAGGTTACGAAAACCTCATTTCCGATCGCCGCGGGGATCGCAAGGGAAATGCGAAGCGCGATGACCGACACCAGATACGGAAGCAGGTTCTTCGTGACAATTCTTCCCGTCGTTGTGCCAAGGCACCTGGACGCCAGGTTGTAATCCCGGTCACGGATGATCACAACCATGTTCCGGATAAAGCGCGCCATCGACAGCCAGCCCGTCAGACACAGCGCGAAAATAATCGTTCCGATGCCCGGATTCATGATATAGGAAATCAGGATCAGCACCAATGTCTGCGGAACGTTATCAAAGATGTTGTACAGCTCTGTGAAAAACGTATCCAGCTTTCGTACATAGCCCCAAAGAAGACCGATCAGAGTGCCGAAGCAGGCTTCAAACGCAGCAACGGCAAAGCCGATGCCGAGCGATGTTCTTGTTCCTGCCCAGGTTCTTGCCCAGAGGTCCTGTCCGATGGAGTTCGTACCGAACCAGAACTCGGAGCCCGGCTGATGGTTGATGATCTGAATGCCCGTCTGCGGATCGTTGTAGATGGTCTTCGGACTCTTCTGATTCGGCAGAAGGGGCTGAACAAACGTAAACGCAAGAACCGCAATGATGACGATCAGGAAGAACACCGCCACCTTGTTCTTGAAGAACGCACGAAGCGTTGCCTTCCAGTAGGAATAATTGGAATAGCCGCCGCGCTCTGCATCGGATTCGTCTGCTGCTGCCTCTGCAAACAGCTCCTCCTCCGGAAGCTCCCGGTAGCTCTCGTAGGAAGTCAGCTTCTTCTTCAGATCGGCTGTGATGGCATTCTCCAGCTGTTTTTCTTTCTCTCCTCGAATGGTCATGCTCTGGAGCCCTCCTTTTTCGTAAAGCTGATTCTGGGATCCACCAGTGCCATGAGCACATCACCCAGAAGAAGGCCAACGACAGAGATGGCCGCGTAGATGACTACCAGCGCCTGCACCATCGTGTTGTCCTGAATCTTAATCACCTGAACCAGAAGTCCGCCCATTCCCGGAATGGAATACAGGGACTCTACATATAAGGAGCCCATCAGGGTGAACAGAATCGAGTTCGGGATGTACTGAACCAGCGGAACAAATGCGTTGCGGAAAATATGAACGCGGCTGATCTTGCCCTCCGGAACGCCCTTTGCTCTTGCCAGACGGATGTAGTCCTTATTGGCCTCATCCACCATGTAGCGGCGAAGCCACATCGCATAGTACACGATGTTGCCAAGAGACAGCGAGAACACCGGGAGAATCCAGGTGACCCAGTTGTCCGTATCAAACAGCATGGAAACACCGAACAGCTCACTGCCGTAGAGCTGAATCAGCAGATGATAAACCGCGGACGGTACCGCCTGAACGATGACAATGAGTACCGTTCCGAATTTATCCCACAGCTTCCACCGGCTTCTCGTGGACTTCGCCATCGCAATTCCGAGAGGAAGTCCGACCGCCAGCGCGATCACCTCCGAAAGAAGACCCATCTCTATGGAGATCGGTGCCTTCTTCGCAATGATCTTCGCGATCGGGTACCCGTTGCGGTATTTGTTGGAAGTGCCGAGGTCTCCCTTTGCAAGCTGGCCGAAATACTTCGCGACCTGAACCGGTGCCGGATCCTTCAGTCCGAGCTTCTGCAGCGTGACATTGATCTGTGTCTGGGACATCTTCTCATAGTTGTTAAAATATCCCTCGATCGGCATTTTGCGGAGCAAAAGCAAGACAATGGTAATGACGATACACAAGGTGATGAGTGAGTGCACCAGTCGTTTGAGAATGTATTTACCCAAGGGGTACCTCCTGTTACGTGCCTTTGGATTTCCGCTGTGCTGTCCCGTTGAATGCTCCCATTGCGCTTCCGCACGGGAGTTCTTCTGAAGGATTTTCGCACTGCAGTATGCACGTAAACCGGCAGGTGCGGTAGGCGCCTGCCGGATTGATTTGACGCATTACATTAATAATGCCTTTCTTGAAACGTGATTGCAATAAAAATATGTCTGTTTTGATTCCGACGTCAGGGTTACTCCGCGCTCTCCAGAGCCTTGGTTCTTGCTTCCTCCCACTCAGCAAGTGCTGCATTGAACTCGTCCATGCTCATGGATTTCTCGCCGAGATGCTGGAACTTATATCTCTGAAGTGCTACGCCGTAAGGAGCAAACTCTCCTTCCAGAGGATTGACCTTGGATGCAGTATAGCCGCCGTCGTCGATCTTGAACGGAACGATGATGGCGTGATCGATCAGGAGCTTCTCAGCCTCTGCAAACGTATTGTAGCGGGCCTCGTCATCGGTGCAGATTGCCTCTGCCTCGGTTACCTTGTCGGTCCACTCCTGATAGATTGCCTGCGTTCCTTCATCCTCGGAGATATCCCAGAAGTTGTAGCCGTTGCCTTCCGTAAACGGCTCTGCCCAGGTCTGAGGATCTGCATAGTCCGCACCCCAGTTACACTTCATAAAGGCATAGGCACCGCTGCGGCGTACCGCGGAAAGGAATCCGGTCTCGGGGCCTGCCTGAACAATGATGTCGATGAAGTCGCTTCCGAGAACACCTTCCATCTGCTGCTCAATAACCTGGCACTCCTTGTCCCAGTTGGTAACGGAGGGATTGTAAGGCATCAGAACCTTGACAGGGAAGGTGCAGCCCTCCTTCTCCAGCTCTTCCTTCGCCTTATCGCGGTATTCCACTGCCTTGGCTGCGTCGAAGCTGTCACCGTTTGTGATGTCCTTCAAGGCATCATACTGTGTGTAATCCTTGCCGGCAGCTGCTGCGAAGTTTGCGGGAGTTACGGTGTTGTTCAGCAGCTTCTCCGGATTATAAGGCTCGGAAACAGTCAGGGCCTTGACGCGGTCCAGAGAGGCCATCAGAGCCTTGCGGAAGTTCTCGTTGTTGACTGCGAGCTTCCAGTTCTCCGGCTCGTACTGCGCGTCAAACTGCGGATCGAAGTTGAAGCAGAAGAAATAGCTGAAGGAGTTGTCCGGTCTGGAGCCGTGAACCTGATCCTTAACAGCGTCATCCTTCAGCCAGGAATCCAGAAGGTCTGCGCTGATCGATGCATAATCAATCTCGCCGTTCTTGTACATGTTGGCTTCTACGCTGGAGGCATCTGCATTATAGGTAGAAACAACCTCGTCCAGATAAACGTGATCCTTGTCCCAGTAGGATGCGTTCTTGGTCAGAACGTGCTTCTCCTGAGGCTCATAGGTGGAGAGAATGAAGGCTCCGTTGTACCAGAGACTCTCATTGTCAAGGCCAAAGGAATCGCCGTACTCATCCAGGCATGCCTGAGAAACCGGCATATAGGAGGTGTAGGAAACGATGCTCGTGAAGAAGGAGCAGGGAGCATCCAGCTTGTAAACCAGCGTGTAGTCATCGGGAGCTTCCACGCCGATGTCCTCTGCGTTTACCGGATCCACAGGCTCGAGCTTCTCGCCGTCTGCATCCGTATCCTTCGTCCCGTTCTCGCTTGCCAGCATGTAAGCGGTGTAATCGTAATAGGCCTGCGCATTGTGAACCACGGCGCCGGTGTCGTACATGTACTGGTTGTCGGACTCATGCGCCGCATCGTTTACGTAGCGTGCTGCCGCAACCCAGTCGTTTGCCGTAACATCAGCCATTTCCTTGCCGTTGTTGTCGACCCACTTCACACCCTTACGGATGTGGAAGGTCCACTCGGTCATATCGTCATTGGATTCCCAGCTTTCTGCAAGGCCGGGAGTAATGTTTCCGTACTGATCATAGTCCACAAGGCAGTCGATGATATTCGCGCTGATCGCGTAATCATTGGTGGTGCTCGTGGTCAGATAGTTCAGAGTCTGTACTTCTCCGGAATAAAGGGATCGGAACGTTGTCTTTTCTCCGTTCTCTCCGCTGCCGGATGAGCCAGACGAGCCGCTGCCGCAGGCTGCCAGTGACAGTGCCATCACACCCGTCAAAAGGCCCGCAAGAATCCTGCCGGTTTTCTTCATAACTATTTCCTCCTTTTTCTGCAAAAAGACCTTCCTCCTCAAGCTGGAAACCGCCTGCGGCAGACACTGCCGGATGCGGAAAAACAGGCGAGGTGCTTTCTGTATAATTGTATACGATAGTACAGCCTGACTGCTCATCTGTCAATAGAAAACACCCTGCCTTCCCGGTATGGTATAGAGAACACCTTGTCTTCCCGGTACGGAAATCATATCGGAAACACATTTCGCCGGATTGCATCCGGTGATACAATGATGCAAATGTTTTACCTTAATATAGTTAGAGGAGGACGTCGGTATGAAATACATTGACATGCATTGTGATACCATCTCCGAAATCTGGTATTCCAGACTCCGGAAGGAGAATCAGACGCTGCGGAAGAACAACTTCATGATTGATCTGGAGCGGCTGAAAAAGGGTGACTGCCTGTGCCAGAACCTGGGACTTTTCGTGGATCTGCACCGAAGGGCTGATTTCGAGGAGAATCCTTTTGAGCCGCAGGAAGCAGACGCTGCAAGTGCAGCAGCCGGAGCTTCCACCTCCGCGGCGCCCGCTGCAGCGGCTGCCACATCCGGCGGAAGCGGATCGGATTCCGAGGCGAGCGCTTCCGAGCCTGCGTATCTGGATCCCTGGCACACCATCTCCTGCCTCGTACAGGTTTTCAAGGAGGAGGTCGCTGCAAACTCCGATCTCATTTCCCAGGTCACCAATGCCAAGGAGATCCTCGCAAATGACAAGGCTGGCCGCATGTCCGCTCTTTTGTCCGTTGAAGAGGGCGGCTGCTGCAAGGGCTCTCTCGAGCACCTGAAGGAGCTCTACGATGCGGGGGCCCGCATGATGACGCTCACCTGGAATTACGAGAACGAGCTCGCAAGTCCCAACCATCCGGACAAGGAACATTATTTTGCCTTCCGGCCGGTGAACGACCACGGCCTGAAAAAGCGCGGCGTGGAATTCGTGGAGGCAATGCAGGATATGGGAACGCTGGTGGATGTATCCCACCTCTCCGATGCCGGCTTTTATGATGTTTGCCGCATCGTAAAGGGACCCTTTGTTGCAAGTCATTCCAATGCAAGAGCTGTCTGCGGCTGCGGGCGCAACCTGACGGATGACATGATCCGGAAGCTCGCCGAGCACGGCGGCGTCACAGGTCTGAACTTCTGCCCGGAATTTCTGGAGCCGAAGGACAAGGATCCCCGCCAGAGCCTTTCCGCCATCGCGGCACATGCGCGGCACATCATGAACGTCGGCGGCAGGGAATGCCTCGGCCTCGGAAGCGATTTTGACGGAATCAGCGGACTTCTGGACTACGGCACCGCCGACACGCTTCCGCTTCTTGCGGAGGGGCTCGAAAAGGAAGGCTTTTCGCAGGAAGAAATCGAAAGTATCTTCTATAAAAATGTACTTCGCGTATATAATGAAGTTCTGAAGTAATTTTGACAAAAACAGGAGGATCATCATGGAACCATTTCGCTACAACGACCTGGAGGCGCTTTCCACAGCACTTCCTACCGACATTGAGAGCCGCAAGGAATTCGGCGATTTTGACGGAGAAGCCCGTCTGATTGAACAGTGGCTTCAGAAGGACATCAGCGAGAACTTAAAAGCCAAGCTTCGCGTCGAGCGTGAGATTCTTAAGAGACTTCCGTCGGATTACCCGTATTCCTTCGAAGAAGCCTATGAAAGGGCGAAGACGGTCATCAAGGATCTGACTCCGGAGCAGTTCCGCGAGCTTCAGGACAAGGGACGCATCGACTGGATTTACGTAAACGGCAAGGAGCACTTTATCCACAGCACGGCCGGCACGCTTCGCAACGACGTCGAGCATGCAGCCCGCAAGGAAAAGGGCGGCGCTCTGCGCACGGAAGCCCCCGAATCTGCTCCCGACAACACGTTCTGGCAGTCTCTCATCGACATGAAGAAGAACGGCTCTGACTCCTGGCGCTTCCGCATCCGTTTCACACTCCGCGTGGACGACGATGCCTTCCGCCCCGGCAAAATCAAGGTTTACATCCCGGTTGTCTGCGCCTGCAGCTATGTCTCCGATATTAGGATCCTCGAGACCTCTTCCGACCATTACATTCTTGCAGACGAGAACGCTCCGCAGCGCACCATCTGCTATGAGGAGGACATCAGGGAGAATCACGATTTCTTCGTGGAGTACGAGTACACGGTAAAGAGCATTTATCATGACCTTTGGACCGAGGAGGCCGTTTCCGCAAACCGCGCTGAAATGAACAAGCCCTATCCCGCCGAGGAGGTAAAGCCGGAGGATCTTTCCGAGCAGCAGCCTCACATCCGCTTCACTCCCTTCATGAAGGATCTTGCGCTTAAAATCACGGAGGGCTGTGAGACGCCTCTTGAAAAGGCGAGAGCCATCTATGAATACATCACGACGCAGGTGACCTACTCCTTCGTCCGCAGCTATTTTACCATTGAGAACCTCGGCGAATACGCAGCCATGAACCGCAAGGGCGACTGCGGACTGCAGGCTCTGATGTTCATCACGCTCTGCCGCTGCCTTGGCATCCCGGCCCGCTGGGAATCCGGCAACGAGTTCTATGAGGGGGATCCCGGAAGCCATGACTGGTCAATGGTCTATCTTGCACCGTTTGGCTGGCTCTATGTGGATCCGTCCTACGGCGGAGGTGCTTTCCGCAGCGGAGATGTCTGGAGACAGCGTCACTTCTTCGGCAACCTGGATCCGTTCCGCCTGCCCTCGAACCCGCAGTTCCAGAAGCAGCTCACGCCTCCGATGACCTATTTCCGCGACGATCCGTACGACAATCAGGCCGGCGAAATCGAATACGAAGACGGCAGCCTGACCGGCGACCAGTTCACCTCCACCAGGAAGGTAACGCTCTCCGAGCACCTCTCCTGAGGTTTTACGTAATTCCCCGGCAGCTTCACGCCGTGCCGGATCCTGCCATGTCAGAATCCGGGCCGGCATGCCGGGGCAGAATTTCATCACAGAAAAATCCCACAGGGAAGCTCCTTTCCGGAATGATATGCTACCAGAAGCTCCCTGCGGGATTTCTATTTTTCTCAATTCATTTTTCAGCCTGCTGTTATGCGCAGGGAGCCGCCTGTCTCAGTTCTTCAGCTCCTGCGTGCGGACAAGCTGTGCGTACGCTCCGTTTTTCTCCATCAGCTCCTTGTGTGAGCCAAGCTCGATGATGCGCCCGTCCTCGATGACCGCAATCCGGTCGGCATTCTTTACCGTGGAAAGTCTGTGTGCAATCACAATGGTGGTTCTTCCCCTGGAGAGCTTCTCAAATGTCTCCTGAATTCTCGCCTCCGTGACGCTGTCGAGCGCCGAGGTTGCTTCGTCCAGAATGAGAACCGGCGGGTTCTTCAGGAAAATCCGGGCAATGGAAATTCTCTGCTTCTGTCCGCCTGAAAGAAGGACTCCGCGCTCTCCGACGTTCGTCTCAAACCCGTCCGGCATCGCCGCAATATCCTCCGCAAGCTCCGCCTTCGCGGCAGCCTCCATCACCTCTTCCGTCGTGGCATCCAGCCGTCCGTAGCGAATGTTCTCTGCAATGCTTCCTGCAAACAGGAAAACATCCTGTGACACGACGCCGATGTTCTGATGCAGCGATTCCTGCGTCACCTCGCGCACGTCATGCCCGTCCAGATAAATTGCGCCCTTCGTCACATCGTAAAAGCGGGGAATCAGCTGGCTGAGTGTTGTTTTGCCTCCTCCGGAGGAGCCGACAAAGGCAACCGTCTCGCCCTTTGCGATCTGCAGCGAAACGTCATGCAAAACTCCCTGTCCCTTCTGATACGCAAAGGACACATGATCCACGTTGATGTCACCCTGCACGTTCTGAAGCGCAAGCGCGCCCTCGCTGTCCTGAAGTTCCGGCTCCGTCCGCATCAGCTCCACAAAGCGGTGGAGACCCGCCGTACCGTTTGCAATCATCTCCGACGTGTTCGCGAGCTTCCGGATGGGACTCACAAAGGTCGAGACATACAGGCTGAAGGTAATCAGATCGATGACATTCAGCTCGCCCTTCATAATGAGGGCGCCGCCCACCGCGATCACCGCCACAGACAGCATGCAGAGGAAAAATTCCATCGCCGCATTGAACTCAGCCATGGCGCGGTGAAAACCGAATTTTGCCCCGCGGTAGCTCTGATTCGCCTTTTCAAACTTCTGCAGCTCCTCCGGCTCATTGGCAAAGGCCTTCGCCGTCCGGATTCCGGATAGTTCCGACTCAAATTCCGTGTTGATCGCGGAAACCGTCACCTTTACCTTGCGCGATGCATCCCGCATGTGAAGCCTGCAGAGCATCACAACCGCAAGAAAGACCGGCAGCATCAGCGTAAGAACCAGGGCAAGTCTCCGCTGAATCCGAAACATGAGAATCAGGGCGCCAAGGATGGTCACCGTAGAAATAAACAGGTCCTCCGGCGCATGATGCGCCATCTCCGTCACGTCAAAAAGATCTGTCGTCAGGCGGCTCATCAGCTGTCCCACGCGGTTGTGATCGAAGAAGCCGTAATTGAGCTCCTGGATGTGCCGGAACAGATCTCTCCGGATGTCCGCCTCGACCCGCGCCCCGAAGTTATGCCCCCAGTAGCAGATAATGTAATAGAAAACAGACCGCAGCGCATACGCGACGGTCACGACCAGCATGACCGTCCAGAAGGTCCTCCACGCGTTGTCCGGAAGCAGCGTGTACATGCACCAGCGCGACACCCACGGAAACGCAAGATCGATCATCGCAATCAGAAGCGCGCTCACCATATCCAGGTAAAACAGCTTCCTGTGCGGCTTGAAATAGGACAGAAAAATCTTAAGCTCTGACCAGTTTTTGAAATCCTTGTCCATAAAAAACTCCAACTCTTAATAAATCCGGTGCTCAGTAAATCCGGTCCCCGCATTTCCAGCGCTCAGTAAATCCGGTACTTCCCGGAAAGCGCAAGGAACGCGAACAGATACAGGAAGTTGTCATAATACCGCCTCTCGCCCTTCCGAAGCGGCGTATTCCAGAACTTCTCCAGCCAGAATCTGCCGTTCGAGGCGGTTGTCTCATCCCCGGAATGAATCGTCACAAGCGAGCACTCCGCAATCGTTGCAAGCAGTCCCACCGGATGCAGCGCCTGACCCTCGATGACACGGCCGTCCTTCTCGTAAATACCAAACCCTTTGTCAGTACCCGGAGCAGGCTCGTGCTCCACGAAAAATTTCTGGTACGCGGCAAGCTCACTCTCCTTCCAGGAGTCCGCGCCAAACCATCTGGCATCCAGACTCACATTCCCGGCTGTCCGATAGGCATCCGAATAAAACCAGTCGTGACGATAGGGATTGCCCCCGTCGATCTCCGCCTGCGTCCGAAGATGCGGCGTTCCGTCAAACTCAGCGTACTCGGCGCAAAGTCCGGTAACAGGATCGCAGGCCCTCTGCAGATATTCTCTGCTCGCCTCCGCTGCCTTCTGCCAGAATTCCCGGTTGTCCTCATCCCACAGCGCAAACAGCTCATAAAAATGAGGCAGATGGTAGGACGGGTCTGTAAACGGGCAGCCCGGCACGAACAGAATCAGATGATTGTCGCGGTTCCACATCGCCTTGTTCGCCGGTGCGCCGTGATAAATACAGGCCTGCAGGATTTTTTTTGCCCAGGAGCTATATGCGAATATGCCCTCTCCGTCGCCCCAGCGGTGGGACGCGAAGAACAGCGCCATGGCAAAATACTCTTCCCCGTCCGGCGCAGGTCCCATGGAATTCTTCGTTCCGTCCGGCTGGCAGGACCAGGCAAAATACCCCGCGTTCTCGCCTTCCTCCATGTACATGTAAGTGACCGTCCACTTCCAGATCCGGTCAAACTCTTCCTTGTGATCCAGCTGCACGCAGGCCATCATGCCGTAGGACATTCCCTCCGTCCTTGCGTCGTGATTGCCCGTATCCTCGATGTAGCCCATGTCCTCGCCCACCGGATGATAAATTCTCTCATCCTCCGGACCGTAAAACATGGTCTGCCAGATTTCCTCCAGCTTTTTCCCGCTTGCACACGTTGCTTCTTCCGGCCTGTTTTCGCTCGTGTTCCCTGCTTCTTCCGGCTTTTTCCCGCTCGCGCCCGCTTCCCTCTCCGGGCTTGTCTCGCTTGCACATGCTTCCCTCTCCGGGCTTGTCTCGCTTGCACACGTTGCATAGAGCCCTGCTGCCGCAAAGGTATCCTCGTACGGAACGGCGTCCTTAACCTGCGTTGTCTTCTTCGGCTCCTGAACCTTCCGGATATCAAAAAGAAGATTGGCAAGCTCGCCGTCTTTTTTTGCCACATAGTGAAGACAGGTGTCGTCAAACTTTTCGAAAACAAGCCCTTCGGTCTTCCTGGAAAGAAGCTGATCGCAGCGCCCGATCATCTCCGGAATCAAGGACTTCGGAGCTTCGTCCACAGGATGCGACAGAAGCAGAGAATCCCACTCGCTCTCACGTGTCTGAAGCTTCACAAGACTCTTTCGGAACCGCTCCACCGTAAGCCCTGATTCAAAGTGCAGATAGGTGATCCAGTGGCAGGCGTCCCCCGTAAGAAGCAGTCTGTCCGGCCGGATCAGCATCGCCATCGTTGCCACCGTATGTCCCGGACAGCAGATCGCCTCGACCTCAACACCTCCGCCAAGCTCGAACACCCTGCCATCCTCCAAATCCAGCATGCGGATGTCACGAATTCTTGTCACAGCCTCCGGATCGTCGGAAAAGCCATGCTCTTTTGCAATGCGCGCTCCCACTTCCTCTGTGTAATGAATCGCTGTCGGAATCCTTTCCTCACGGTTCAGATAAACCTCATCGAAACGGTACATTCCGCCGCAGTGGTCGTAGTGCCCGTGCGTCAGCACAACCGTAAGCGGAAGCTTCGTCAACGTTCCGACATACGCTGCGATGTTCCCGACGCCGCAGCCCGCATCGATCAGAAGAGCCCGGTCCTCTCCCTCCACAAGGTACATATATTCTGAGATTGCGCCGCGGATTCTTGTAACATGTGCAGACACCCTCTCCGAGGTAAAATACACTGGTTTCTTTTCTTTCATACTGCTGTCCATCCTGTTGTCATCCTTTCCGTTGGCTCCCCATTGGCCCTCTTGCTGGCCGTCCGGCTTTCTTCCTGGTTTTTTCAGCACCTGCTCCATCTCATACACTCTCTGTGACCCGTTTTCATTCATCTGGGAGAAAATCTGCCATCACAGCGTTGCTTACATCAATTCCTCTCTCTGTGAGAAAAATCCGTCCACCTTCTCTTTGCAGCATGTGCAGCTCCTGATAGCGCTTCAAAACAGGACCGTACACCTCTTCCATTGTCCTCCCGAAGCGCCGCAGGAACTCCGCTTCCGAAACGCCCTGCATCCTTCGAAGGCCAAGGAACATAAATTCTGCCATCCGATCCTTCTCCGAAAGGATTTCTTTCTCTTCATAGATGGACTCCAGAACTTCTGCATATTCCTGACATCTGTGGCCTGTCGCCTTCTCCGCAGATGACAGGGATTCTCCGTCCGATTTTGCTGATGCGCCTGCACTCTCCAGCGCCTGCAGATAGGAAGTCATGCTTCTTGTATGGCTCCACCTGCAGCCAGCATAGAAAGAAGCTGCTCCGATCCCAAATCCCAGATACGGATGTCCTGTCCAGTAGCCGCTGTTATGACGGCTTTCAAAGCCTTTTTTTGCATAATTGGAGATTTCGTAGCGGTGATAGCCATGCTCCGCAAGAAAGCTCCTTGTTTCATGATACATCTTCCGGTCCTCATCTTCATCCGGAAGTCGAGGAAGTTTTCCCTCCAGCGCAGCTTCCTTCAAAGGCGTGCCATCCTCCAGAATCAGACTGTACGCAGAGATGTGCTCCGGAGCAAGAGCTACGGCCTCCCGAAGCGACTCCATCCACTGACCGATGTTCTGACCGGGAAGGGCGGAAATAAGATCCAGACTGATGTTATCAAAGCCTGCCCATCTCGCATCCAGAACACACTGCCTTGCTTCTTCCGCCGTATGGATTCTGCCAAGGAGCTTTAGCTCCTCGTCCCGAAAAGACTGGACGCCAATCGAAAGACGGTTGATCCCGGTCTCCCGGAAGGCAAGCAGCTTTTCCCTGTCCACTGTTCCCGGATTGCATTCCATGGTAATCTCCGCTCCGGGAAGGATCCGAAACGATTCTGACAGCACCGCCATCAAATGCGCCAGCTCATCCGCATCCAGAAGAGATGGCGTCCCTCCTCCGAGAAAGACGGTGTCTGCGCTCAGACGTTCATTTCCATTACCTGCAAAATCTGCTCCTCTTTCCTGATCGCCGATGCTTTCAGGGATGAAACCTCCATTGCCGAAGCTTTCGAGGCTGAAACTTCCATTGCCGAATGTCTCTGCACTCAGTCGGATCTCCGTCTCCAATGCACGAAGATATCGCCTTCTCAACGCAGCATCATAAGACCCGGAGAGAAAATCACAGTACCGGCACTTGCGAACACAAAAAGGAAGGTGCAGATATAAGCTGACAGGACTGCCGGTGAAGTCACCTGCAGCCCTGTCGTTCATAATTTGCTGTTGTTCTTGTATTTGATCTGTTTGATACATTGATGTTTGGCACGTTGCAGCTTTCTTTACATATTGCAGCTTTACACATGGCGGCTTGACACGCAGTTGTTCGACACAGGGCTGCTTTATGCACAGTTGCTTGACACAGGTGCGTGGTCCCGCGCAGGATAGCATCTGCATTCAGGAAAAAACTCTGTCAGGGATTACTATTCGGTGGGGCAGAGCATCCCTCAGCAGAAAAAAGCTCTTCCAGAGATGATTTTCTTCTGCGAAATGCATCCCTCTGCAGAAAAAAGCTCTTCCAGGGATGATTTCCTTCTGCGAAATGCATCCCGCTGCAAGAAAAAGCTCTCCCAGAGATGATTTCCTTCTGCGAAATGCATCCCTCTGCAGTGAAAAGCTCTCCCAAGGATGATTTCCTTCCGCGAAATGCATCCCTCTGCAAGAAAAAGCTCTCCCAGGGATGATTTCCTTCTTCGAAATGCATCCCTCTGCAGTGAAAAGCTCTCTCAGGGATGCTTTCTCCGGATAATTCCGCTGCAGCAGGCAGTCCGGAGAATAACATGTCAGAGAAATCCCGGCCTCCCAGGCATCCCCCTGCAGAAAAAAGCTCCCCCAGGGATGATTCCTTCCGCGAAAATCATCCTCAGCAAAAAGCACCCTTGCCAGCTTGCTTTACTGGTCATCCCCGAGCTTCAGCACGTTCATGAAGGCATCCTTCGGGATCTCCACGTTGCCGACCATCTGCATCCGCTTCTTTCCTTCCTTCTGCTTCTCCAGAAGCTTCTTCTTTCTGGAAATGTCGCCGCCGTAGCACTTGGCAAGGACATCCTTGCGGAAGGCGCGGACGGTTTCGCGGGCAATGATTCTGCCGCCGACTGCGGCCTGAATCGGGATCTCGAACATCTGGCGCGGAATCTCATCCTTAAGCTTCTCGCACATCTTTCTTCCGCGGTCGTAGGCTCCTGCCTCATGCACAATGAAGGACAGTGCATCGACCGGCTCCTTGTTGACAAGGATATCAAGCTTTACGAGCTTCGAGGGGACATACCCCTTCAGCTCATAGTCAAAGGACGCATAGCCTCTGGATCTCGACTTCAGTGCATCGAAGAAATCATAGATGATCTCGTTCAACGGAAGCTCGTACTTCAGAACCGCTCTTGTTTTCTCGATGTAGTCCGTAGAAAGGTACACACCTCTGCGCTCCTGGCACAGCTGCATGATGGCGCCCAGATATTCGGTCGTCACCATGATCTCTGCAGACACAATCGGCTCCTCCATATGCTCAATTTCCGACGGATCCGGAAGGTTTGCCGGATTTGTCAACTCCATCATGGTGCCGTCCGTCTTGTAAATATGATACACAACGCCGGGAGCCGTCGAGATGATGTCAAGGCCATATTCGCGCTCAAGACGCTCCAGGACAACCTCCATATGAAGGAGTCCCAGGAAGCCGCAGCGGAAGCCAAAGCCAAGTGCAAGAGACGTCTCCGGTTCATAGGAAAGGCTGGCATCAGAGAGTTGGAACTTCTCCAGAGCATCCTTCAGGTCCGGATACTTCGAGGTGTCCTGCGGATAAATCCCCGCATAGACCATGGACTGTGCCTTCTTGTAGCCGGGAAGTGCCTCATCGCACGGCCGCTCCGCCTCGGTCACGGTGTCACCGACTCTCGCATCGCGGATGTTTTTGATGGATGCGGTAAAATATCCCACCATTCCGGCCGAGAGTTCACTGCACGGGATAAACTGCCCGGGGCCAAAATAGCCGACCTCCACGACCTCTTCCTCCGCGCCGCTTGCCATAAACCGAACCTTCGTGCCCTTGCGGATCACGCCGTCCCGCACGCGGATAAACACGATCACTCCGCGGTAGGAATCATAAAGGGAGTCAAAAATCAGAGATTTCAGCGGAGCCTCGGGATCGCCTGCGGGCGCGGGAATCTTCTTCACCACATCCTCAAGGACCTCTTTGACATTCAAGCCGCTCTTTGCGGAAATCTCGGGGGCATCCATTGCCTCAAGACCGATGACGTCCTCAATTTCCTGCTTTACCTCTTCCGGTCTTGCACTTGCAAGGTCCACCTTGTTGATGACCGGGAACACGTCAAGATTGTGCTCCAGTGCAAGATAGACGTTTGCCATCGTCTGTGCCTGAATGCCCTGCGTCGCATCCACGACCAGAATCGCGCCGTCGCAGGCCGCAAGGGAACGAGACACCTCATAGTTAAAGTCCACATGCCCGGGAGTATCAATCAGGTTGAAAATATACTCCTGCCCGTCATCCGCATGATAAATCAGGCGGACCGCCTGGGACTTGATGGTGATTCCGCGCTCACGCTCCACCTCGATATTGTCCAGGACCTGCTCCTTCATCTCGCGATCGGTAAGAACGCCGGTCATCTGAATCATACGGTCTGCCAGGGTAGACTTTCCGTGGTCGATGTGTGCCACAATACAGAAATTGCGGATTCTCTCCTGCTCTCCTCTTATTTTATCTGCTCTCTCTGCCATGCTCTCTTCCTTTGCAGCAGTCCGCAAGGGCCGCCTCCTCCTCCGGGGTCAGTCGTCGATATTCCCCGGGCGCAAGGGCCCCGTCCAACTCGAGCGGGCCGAAGGAAATCCTCCGAAGGTAAATCACCTCTTTGCCGCCGCCCAAGGCTGCCACCATTTTCTTAATCTGATGAAATTTTCCTTCACGTATCGTGACAAGCGCTTCCATGGGATCTCCAAAAGGAGACTTCTCAAGCCTTGCAGGGAGCGCTGTCAGATGCTCATCGTACCGGATTCCCGCCGCAAACCTCGCAGCATCCTCCCCGGTAAAAGCACTGCCTGCCGTCCGGACAAGGTATGTTTTATCCACATGAAATTTCGGCGCCAGAAGGCGATGCGCCATGTCGCCGTCATTTGTAATGAGAAGAAGTCCCTCGGTATCCTTGTCAAGCCTGCCCACGGGAAACAGATCCGTCCGCTTCCTCTCCGTAATCAGGTCCAGCACGGTTTTCTGCTTCCTGTCCTCGCTTGCAGACAGAACGCCCGCCGGCTTGTTCAGCATGTACCAGACAACCGGCTCATACTGCCAGAGCTCCCCCTGATAGATCACCTCAGGAAAAACATCAAAAGCGCCATCCTCCTTCAGAAGATAACCCGGGTCAAAAATCAGCTCTCCGCCAATCCGGACGCCGTTCTTCCGGATGCTCTTCCGGAGCTCTCCTCTCGTGCCGGCGCCCATGTCCGCAAGATACTTGTCAATTCTCATGAAATCCTCAAATGCCGTTTCGCACAGGCCTGTTCCGTGGAAACCGTTTCGCACAGGCCTGTTCCGTCGGCCGCCTGTCAGATCTTATGCTTCTCAACCCATTCCGCCGGCCGCTGCACAAGCCACTCCTCCGGCCGCCTGTCAGATTTTATGCTTCTCCATCCACTCCGCAGGAATTTTGCTCTCGAAGCGGTCCTTCGACGTCTCGGAAGGAATCTCCGTCGGATACTTCCCGTCAAAGCATGCTGCGCAGAAGCTCGACTCGCTGCCGATTCCGCCCGCGAGCTTCAGGGCGTTCTCCACGGACAGGTAGCCGAGAGTATCGGCGCCAACGATCTGCGCGATCTCTTCAATCGAATGCTGACATGCAATCAGATTCTCTCTCGAATCGATGTCCGTGCCATAATAGCAGGGATTCAAGAACGGCGGTGCGGAAACGCGGAAATGTACTTCTTTTGCCCCCGCTTCGCGAATCAGCCGCACAATTCTTGCCGAGGTTGTGCCGCGGACGATGGAGTCGTCGATCAGAACCACACGCTTGCCGCGAACGGTCTCCGCAATCGGGTTCAGCTTGATCTTCACCAGATCCTCGCGGGCCGCCTGGCCGGGCGCAATGAAGGTTCTTCCGATATACTTATTCTTCAGAAGGCCGATTCCGTACGGAATGCCGGACTGCTTCGCATAACCAAGCGCTGCATCCAGACCGGAATCCGGAACGCCGATGACCACATCTGCCTGCACCGGATGCTCCAGCGCAAGGAACGCGCCAGCCCGAACTCTCGCCTCATGAACGGAAGCACCGTCCACGATCGAATCCGGTCTTGCAAAATAAATGTACTCAAAGATGCACATGGACGGCTTGACCTCCCCCACATGATCCTCGATGGAACGAAGGCCGTTCTGGTCACAGACCATGATCTCGCCGGGTTTCAAATCGCGGACAAGCTCCGCACCCACGGCATCAAGTGCACAGGATTCCGAAGCAAAAACAATACTTCCGTCCTTCGTCTTGCCATAGCAGAGCGGGCGGAAGCCGTGCGGATCACGCACCGCGATCAGCTTCGTCGGGGACATCAGAACCAGGGAAAATGCACCGTGGATCTTATCGATCGTGCGATTCACCGCCTCTTCGATGGACGAGCAGTGAATGCGCTCTCTTGTAATTAAATAGGAAATAACTTCCGTATCGGTTGTTGTGTGGAAAATACATCCGTCATTCTCGAGCTTCGAGCGAAGCTCATAGGAATTAACCAGATTGCCATTATGGCAAAGCGCCATGCTGCCCTTAATATGACGAACGACAACCGGCTGGGCATTGCCGCGATTGGAATCCCCGCTGGTCGAATACCGGACATGGCCGACAACGATCTGTCCCTCGCCAAGGGCCTCCAGGTCCTCCGCATGAAAAACCTCATGCACAAGGCCGCCGTCCTTATGATAACGGAACACGCCGTCCTCGTTCACCGCGATTCCGGCTGCCTCCTGTCCTCTGTGCTGCAGAGCAAACAGTCCGTAATAAGCCAGCATCGGCAGATTCTGTTTCTTCGGCGACCACATACCGAACACACCGCATTCTTCTCCAATTTTCTTCATAACAGGCAGATTCTCCTCTCAGCCGCAACCACTGCGGCGCAAACACGGAACATTGGGAAATATAACACACAGAAGTTACGCTTGACTAGCCTTCTGTTCAAAGACTAGCATATGTAGCTAATTATAAAAGCATTTACCGCTATATTATAAGGTAATGTTTCCCTCTTTCGGAAGTGAAAATGTGTATTTGATTTATGGAGGCTCGATATGATTCAATTTCTTGTTCGCAAATTCATTCCGGATGCGGATAACATCCAGGACGCCCGGGTCCGCGGGCGCTACGGAACTCTTTCCGGAGCCCTGGGTATTTTCTTCAATCTTCTGCTGTTTCTGGTGAAAATTCTGGCAGGCGTTCTCTCCGGCTCAATCTCCGTCATCGCCGACGCCCTGAACAACCTTTCCGATGCAGGGAGCAGCATTGTCACGCTCATCGGATTCCGACTTGCAAGCCACAAAGCAGATGCCGGACACCCCTTTGGGCACGGCAGAATCGAGTATCTTTCCGGGCTCTTTATCTCCATCGCCATTCTCCTCATGGGCTTTGAGCTGGCAAGAGAATCCATCGGGAAAATTATGCACCCTTCCCTGTCCGCTTCGAGTCCTCTGGTCATCACGATTCTCTTGTGTTCCATTCTGGTGAAGCTCTATATGTACCGCTACAACCGCTGGCTCTCCGGAAAGCTTCAGAGCGTAGCACTGGAATCCGCGGCCTGCGATTCCAGGAATGACTGCATCGCAACTGCTGTTGTACTGCTCTCCCTGATTCTCGAGCATGTAACCGGTCTTCCGATCGACGGCTTCGGAGGCCTTGCCGTCTCCCTCTTCATTCTGGTGTCCGGCATCCAGTCCCTGCTCGAAACAAGCGGCCCGCTCCTTGGCCAGGAGCCGGATCCGGAGCTTGTGAAGAAAATTACAGATACCGTGCGCACCACCGATCATGTTCTTGGAATGCATGATCTCATCATCCATGACTACGGCCCCGGAACCCGGATGATGACCCTCCATCTGGAGGTGCCATCCGATATGACGCTTCTCGACTCCCACATGCTCGCAGACCAGCTGGAAACAAGTCTCCGCAGCAAGTTCGGGATCCAGACCGTCATTCACGTCGACCCCGTTGTCACAGATGATAAAGAAGCCGCCCTTCTCCGGGAAAAGCTCTCCGGCTTCCTGCAGTACCTGGGCCCGGATTTTCTCTACCATGACTTCCGCGTCGTCCATGAGAAAGACCGCCTGAAGGTCCTGTTTGATGTCAATTGCCCGTACGACGTCCGCATGTCGGATGATGAAATTCAAGACTATCTGAAACGGGAGTTTGATAAGATAAGACCCGGAATCAGCCTGAGGGTCGGGGTGGACCACTACACTCGAAGCTGACCGATGTCAGCTTCGAGTGTTCGCAACAGAACACCTGCGGATCCTGCTGCCGCTTCGGCATTTTGCCTGATCCGAATTCATCCCTAATTTGCTCTTTTCTTCCGCAGGGATGATTTCTTCCGACCGGTTTCATCCCCAGCTTGCTTTTTTCTTCCGCAAGGATGATTTCTTCCGACCCGTTTCATCCCCAGCTTGCTTTTTTCTTCCGCAAGGATGATTTCTTCCGACCCGTTTCATCCCCAGCTTGCTTTTTTGCTCAGTAGGGATGATTTCGACCGCTCAGTTTCATCCCCAGTTCACTCTTTTGCTCTGCAGGGATGATTTCTTCCGCTCAGTTTTATCCCTGGCTTACTTTTCTGCGCTGTAGAGATGATTTCTTCCGCCCGGTTTCATCCCTTCCACCCGGTTTCATCCCTGGCTTGCTTTTCTGCGCTGCAGGGATGATTTCTTCCGACCAGTTTCATCCCTAGCTTGCTTTTCTGCGCTGCAGAGACGATCAATCCCAACCCACCACGGCCAGAGCAGTGCCTTCCGCAACCGTAACAGCAGCCTGCCGCTCCGGCTCAATTTCATTCGAGCAGCCGATCGGAAAATCGTTCGTCATCGTGCAGTCACTGACCTCATACTTCATTCCACGAATGGTGACGCCCCGGATTTCGGGATCCACGGCAAACATGGAAAATCGCCCTGCAAAGCCTTTGTGGAATTCCTTCGTTTCGTTCCGAATCAGAAAGATCATCTGATTGAGGTCCATCAGATAGCCCTGTGCGCCGTTGTTTCTGATGAAATTCAGAACCTGCAGGTTCGCAATTGTGTGCGCAATCCGCGCGCCGCCCAGCGTGCCATAGAGATCGAAGCGAAGATAACCAAGCTTTAATCCGAAGCGGACCGCAGCCATCGTGTCCGTGTCATCCTTTGCAACCGGAAGCGTCACCACTCTGGACGGATCCTCCTTCTGTATCTCTTCAAGGGTCTGTCTCCCCAGTGGAAGAAGCGAGTCAAAATCTCCCAGGCAATAATCCGGCAGAACCCCCACTTCCGTCAGATAGGTCAGCCCGTTGTCCACGGCGATAATGCAGTCGCCATCTTCTTTATGAAAGTCCACCGGGGTAAAATCTCCCGCACAGACCAGAATGCACTTCTTCATCGTGATATAATCTCCTCGTTGTTTATCTTGCTTTCAGATATTTTTGTTCGCACGTTTTTGACTGAGGTGTTGCCATGCCCGCTTCTTCCGGATTCACAGAATCCCGCACGCTTCTCCTGACACTCCGGGACGGAGCGCCCGCTGCCATTCCGTATGCTGCTCCCATTCCGTATACCACTGCCACTCCGTATGCTGCTTCCACTCCGTATACTGCTTCCATTCCGTATACCCTGGTCCGCAGCCGCAGAAAATCGCTTGCGATCATCGTCCGCCAGGACTCCTCGCTGGAGGTACGGATTCCGCTGCGCTGCAGAGAGGACGAGCTGCAGAAATTCCTGCAATCGCACACTTCCTGGATCCTCTCCCACATGGCTTCTCAGGCAAAGAAAAGAAAGGAGCGGGAAGCCAGAACGCCGCGCCTTTCTGACGAAGAAAAAATCGCGATCCAAAAGGAAGCGGTCAAACGGCTTCATCCCATTCTTCTGGATCGCATTGCTTACTATGAACCGATGCTGCCACCCTCGCACCGTCCTATCACACGCGTTTCCATCCGCGCCCAGAAAACCCGCTGGGGCAGCTGCTCCTCCCGCGGCACGCTTTCCTTCAACTGGAAGCTGTATCTGACCGCGCCGGAATGCCTCGACTATGTCGTTGTCCATGAGCTGTGCCATCTCGTTCATATGGATCACAGCCCTGCCTTCTGGGCCGAGGTGGAGCGGATCATGCCAGACTACCGCACCTGGAAAAAGTGGCTGCGGGACAATGGAGATACGCTGGTGTGAACCGCGCTTATGCAGGACTACCGCACCTGGAAAAAGTGGCTGCGGGACAATGGAGATACGCTGGTGTGAACCGCGCTTATGCAGGATACACTGGTGTGAACCGCAATCACATTCTGCGCCGCTCTACTCTTCGTCACTGTCCGCACCTACAATAAACTTAAGACTCAGGAAGAACAGCTGAATATCCTGCCACAGGCTGTAGTTCTGTATGTACTCCAGGTCCAGATTCAGGCGCTCCTCCTCCGAGCTGTTGTACTTGCCATACACCTGCGCATAGCCGATCATACCGGCCCTCACCTTCGTTCGGCAGGCATACAGGGGATTTTTCCCGCAGCGCTCCTCATAAACTTCTTCCCGGTCAGGTCTTGGCCCGATAAAGCTCATATCTCCGCGAAGGATATTTACAAGCTGAGGCAGCTCATCCAGATGCGTCTCCCGAAGAAATCTTCCGCCGGGTATGTAAATAAGACTGCCATCCTCTGCCACATGATCCACGGTACGGAGCTTCAGCATTTTGAACTGCTTTCCGTTCCTGGTAATCCGGACACTCGTGTGGAAAAGCGGTCCGTGACTTTTCCCGACAATCACCGCCGACACAAGAAGCACGGGAGACAGAACAATCAGGAAGAAAACGGAAAGAAGAATATCGATCACCCGCTTGAAAATACGCAGCTCCAGCTCCAGAGGGACATCGTTCAAAAGATAAATTGAAGTCGAGAACTGGTGCAGTCTCTGTGTTCCCCGAACCAGCACGTCATCAATATCCGGGAGCACATATACTTTGATCCCATGCGCATAGCAGAAACGGACAATCCGCTCTTTTGCCTTTCCCTTCAGATTCCAGAGAAGACAGTTGTCAAAATCGGCCACAATCTCCTCAATCTCCTCTGCGCTCTTGTCTCCGGTATTTACGGCACGACAGATGTAATACATATCCGACCGTCTGCTGAACCTGGCAAGAATCTCATCCACATCCTGCGTTCCGCTGACAAGGACAAGCTCCTTTGCCGCAAAAAGCCCCCGGTAGATCGAATAGGTCAGATAACTGACAAGAAGCGATCCTCCGATCTGAAGAGCTGTAAGCGCCAGCATTGGCATGACCGGCACCAGCCAGTTGCGCATCAGGCCCAGCTGAAAATATGTGATCAGATTCACCAGAATCATCGCAAAGGTCTGACTCAGAAAATTACTGGCTGGCTTATGCTCTCCAACCTTGTTTCCCTGAAGAGCATGCAGAAACACATACAGAAGAAGGACATAAATTCCGATCACCAGAACATGCCCCTTACTGTACAGCTTTAATCCGTTTCCGAAATTATAACCGTCCTGGCTGATTCTCGGCTGCTGCAGAATCGGATAATACACCCAAAACCAGAAATAGAGATACAGAAGCGATGCCATCAGAATCTCAAGAAGGCCCGAAAACAAAACCATTGCACGGTTCCAGCTGTCCACTTTTCCGGATATTTTCCGAAACCACACTCTCCGCATGGTTGCATGAAAGGCCCAGCCAATCAGGTAAAATACCGCCGTAAACCGGCTGCAGCCGGCAACCTCCAGAAGCAGATTCCAGAGCCTTTGCACCGCCTTTCCCTTGTTGGAGGAAAGGGACTGCGCCGGTCTCCGGTAAATCGTGAGCGCCCGGTCCATACCGTATGCCATAACTCCCGTCTTCAGAATGCTCCACCAAAGGGCCGTATCCTCCGATGCCATGTCCGGCATGTGAATCAGAGACTTATCGAGCTTCCAGGTATCGAACATGACGGTAGAGGTGAAAATCACCGTCCTGCTCAGCGCATGGCGAAAATCAAGCTTCTGCGGAACATGGACCATGCGTCCCGTTCCCTTCGCATTCGCATCCCCGAATTCATAGGAGGTAAAAACAAACGCCGCGTCCTTCTGGCGAAGGAACAGCAGCTCCTCCTCGAGCTTTGTCGGAAGCCAGAGATCATCCGCATCCAGGTAAGCGATGTAACGTCCCCTTGCCTCTGCGACACCATGATTTCTGGTTTCCGCCGCCCCAAGATTCCTCTCGTTTCGGACAATCCGTATTTTCTCCCGGTTCGCAGAATTCTCCCGGCAGCGGGCCGCCACCGGAAGGCTCTCGTCCGGCCCGCAGTCATCCACAAGAATCAGCTCCCAATCCGTGTACGTCTGCTGCTCCACGCAGGCTATGGTTTCTTCGATATATTCCGCCGCACGATACATCGGCACAATGATGGAGATCAGGCCGTCGCGGCCCTCTTTCATATTGGTCATATTTTCTTCCAGTTTATCGCCTGTCTTTTTCAAGCTTATTTCTTCCATTTCCAGTTTATCTTTTCCTTCACACTACTGCTTGTATTCTTCTTCCGGCACCTCACGATAAAATACCTGGAGCATCATCTCGTAAAGCGCAGCTTCATCGTAGTAAAACTCCTCAAAGCCCTGATCTCCCATTTTCGTCTCGCCCTGCAGCGAATAAATGGTGTCCAGATTCAGGGAATACGATCCCATCTGTCCGGCAAGATAGGTCACCTCCGACACATCCACATCGGTCACCATGTACGGAGAAACCGACTGATACAGATTGACAATGGATGCCGGGTTTGCTTTGACCGAAGCGAGCATCTTCGTCATAAGCGCCTTCAGATAAACCTTCTGCTTCTCCAGGCGATACGTGGCCGCATCAAAATCATTCCCACGGGAGGTGACATAGCGATAGGCATCCTGTCCCATCAGCGTCTGATCCTTCCCGTACTCAATCTTCCCGTCGCGATAGGTCATTCTCGGAACCGTCACGCCGCCGACCGCATCGTTGATCATCGGAACCGCGCCCATATTGATCGCCGCATAGCCGGAAATCGGAAGCGAGTACAGCAGATTCGAAACCGCCTTCTTCTCGCGCTCACAGGACTCCTCCATCCCATCGCCGTAGCCATGCGCCAGACAGATCTGGCCGACACCTGTATGGTCAAAATTTCCGTCCGCGTCATAAACATCGATCTTCGTCATGGTATTGCGGTTGATCGCAACAACCGAAATCTGCTTCGTCTCCGGATTCATCACGAGAAGAAACAGAGAGTCCGCCTGCCCGCCGCTCTGACCGCCGGACTTGGCCCTCGCATAATTCATGTCATCGATGCCCATCACAAGAAACGTCAGGATCTGATCGTTGTACTCATAGACCTTGTCCTGGTAACGCACCCAGCCATCCTTCCAGACCTTGGAGGATGGCTCCTGTCCGACTGTATTCTCCTGTTCATCCTCCGCCGCAGCCGCCTGCGCCAGCGTCGGCACATTCTCCTGTGCGCTCTTATACAGCGCATTCCGGCCAACCGCGTCCAGAACCCGCCATGTCGTAAACAGGCTGGCTCCGCAGAGCAGCACCACCGCGAGCACAATCAGAAGCACCCTCTTCCATCTCCTGTGATGGTGATGATGGTGCCGGTACTCGGACCCGATTCTTCTCCTGTGATGCATCTTCCCGTGTCTGTCGTAATAGACGTTCTCGCTGTGTCTTCTGTTTATCCCCATTGCTTCAATCCTTCAACGACTTATAGTAAAGCATGCAGTGACAAAATCCCTCAAAATTCGGATCTGCAATCTGATCCCGGAATTCCTTGCACATGCACTTATTCTCCTCCGTGCGCTGCAGGCGGCAAGGGCAATACCCGCCGGTACGCTTCAAACCTTCACGAATGGTATTTACTACTTCCTTGTCCGGATTTAATGTAACACTCATCTTCTTATCCTCCTTCTGCAGAATCTTCTTACTATATTATCACAGCAGCCGCAATGCTGACAGAAACACCCCGCCAGATCTCTCCGGCGAGGTGACTCTTTCTGGGTAGCTCTTTCGGGGTGACTCTTTCTGGGTAGCTCTTTCAGGGTAGCTCTTTCGGGGTGGTGCTTTCGGGGTGGTGCTTTCGGGCGCGCAGCTTTTGGAGTCGTTTTTTTACTCCCTTGCAGGCGCATGCTTACCTGGTTTTCACATAGGTGTTCAGATCATGCACGCAGTATTCATTGTACGGGTACTGGTCCGTCGTCACATATCCAGCAGGTGCATCGATCAGCTGCGGGATCCGGTTGACGATGGTCGCGCAGGTCATTTCCACCGTTGCCGGTCGGTTTACGGAAACCGTCGTCTCCGGCTCACCGATGAAGGTCCAGTCATTCCGGTCGAATTCATCCGGTGCAAATACCTTTCCTACACACTCGGTTTCCAGAGTAATGCCCTCTTCCGTCTCCGTCGTAACAACCGCACGCATGCCGGTCGGATCTCCGGCCTTGATCACGGCGTTCAGCGTTGTCGAGAACAGATCCTTCTCATGGGTGGTCGGATAGCATTTCTGCGTCTGCGAAATCACATGCAGCTTCATTTTGCTGCAGAGCCAGCCGTTCTGGTTCCACATATAGGACGGCACATACTGACCGCTTTCAATGAGCTCTCTTAATTCCTCCGAAGGCATCTTGTTGATGTTGGCGATTTCCTTCTCAAAGCGCTCTGGTGTAAAGCCTGCGCCATGACCTTCCGCAAGTGCGATTCCATAATCCTCAACGTTATACCAGCTGCTGCCCAGAATCTTCGTGATCTTGAAGGAGGAACCGGCAAGATTCGTCACCATGGTACCCCAGACAAGATCGCAGTAGCCGACTCCCGTCAACGTGCAGTTGCCCTGCTTTGCCAGCTCATCCAGCTTATGTGTAAGCGCCGGAGACGAATTCCACGGGTACAGCGCCTCCTCGCAGGTCGTGATCGCATTGATCCCATGCTTCGCACAGATTGTAAAAATATCCTCCAGCTCCGCAACGGTACTTCTTGTTGCAATGATGCATACATCCGGCTTCCGCCTTCCGAGAAACTCATCCGCCTCGCCTGCCGGCGAAATCGTGATTCCCGTTGCAGGATAGCCATCTCCAACAATTTCTGCGGCATCCCTTCCAAGAATGGCAGGGTTCCTGTCAAACGCCGCAACAAGCTCTGCCCCTTTTTCAATGGCGTAGCGGATCAGATACTTCCCCATTTTGCCGCAGCCATATTGTGCAAATGTGATTTTTCTTTCCATAGGATACCTCCTTTGCAGTTTTTGTTTCTGAATATTTACAGGTATCCTAATTATACACTATTTATTTGCACTGTTATTGCATTGTATTCTGATTTGTTTTCTCTTTCGGCTTCTCGCACAGGCTTATTCCTTCATTTCCGCAGGAACCTCTATCAGCCCGAACCGCCGGAAAATCCCGTAAATATAGGACACACCACGGATATCCCCCAAAGCCTTCGGGCGTTCTACCAGGGGCTTGCCTTCTGTCTTTTCAAAGGCCAGCAGCACCGAACTCCACGTCAGGCTCTTGCTTCCTTCCCGGCGATCAATCCACAGTTCCTTCGTCAGTTCACCATTTCGCCCGGTTTTGATCTTATAGGAAAACGGCAAACCAGATATCGTCTTGAACCGGTATCCCTGAAAAGCAACCACGCACTGCCAAAGCAGCTGTTCATCGTGACTGCTCTGCAGCGCCTCCACTGCTTTCTTCCTCTGCCGCATTCGACGAACCCGCTCTGCTCCTACGCTGATCTGCTCCCGGTCACAATTTTCCCTGAAATACACGCCTTTCTTATACGGCAAATAAGAAGTCACTGATGCCTTCGACAGATTCAATTCTGCGGCCACCGCCAACAATGCCTCTTTATATGGCATATCGCGCTTTTTTGCAAAAGCAGCATTGACTGCATCTGCAATTTCAGATTCATAAACACCTGCTGTAATCAGAAGCTTTCGCACCTTGATGGGATTGAGGGACAGCTCCTCTGCAATTGCCTGAAGAGAATGATTTGCGTAGAGAGCCACCGCCACCTTCATCTGTTCCTGCAAAATAACCGCTGCATCGTAGTCCGGTTTCAACGGCTTTCGACCGGCCCCGGACTTCCTTGGTTTGTATGGTCTTTTTCGTTCCTGTGATTTATTCTCTGTCATTGCTTTTTTCAATGCTTTCTTCATTATTTTCGTAATAAACTATATATGACATTATAAACATAGTACTCTTTCCCGTGCATCCTGAAAATACATCCGTCAGTCCGGGCTGCGTCCCCCTGATTGACTTGTTTACACTTTCCAGTGCTTTGGAGAGCTTTGGGGTATCGCCGCCGATCTCAACGATAATGCCCTGATTTCTATGGTGATTTTGCTTGAGAAATTTCACAAAAATTCGTTTTTCTGAAATTTCTTCTGCTTTGTATTTTCACAATAAGTCGATTTTCTGAAATTTCTATGCTAAAATGGCCTCAGAAATTTCAATTTCCGTTTTTCGGAGGAAAGGAAACAATCATGACAAACCGAGCTGGTACACTCGTGAGTAATCTGTCAGGCGAAATGGCTTATGAATCTTTTCGACCGGCTCCGCTTCCACCGAATCCTCCTATTGAGGTGTCTGGTGAGCTTCTCACGAAACTTATTGATGCAAACAAGAAAATAGCAACACTTGAAGGGTTGTCTTCCCGTATACCAAACATGGGGCTTTTCGTTTCCATGTATGTCCGTAAAGAAGCCCTTCTTTCCTCACAGATTGAAGGTACACAGTGTACCCTTGAGGATATCTTGAATCCCCTTATAGAAGACAACACAAATCGAGATGTTTCTGATGTCGTCAACTATATTCGTGCGACGGAATTTTCTCTTGAACGGCTAAAAGCACTCCCTCTGTGCAATCGTCTAATCAAAGAAACTCACGCAGTTCTTCTGGAAAGTGCGCGCGGGCAAGAAAAGAATCCTGGTGAATTCCGCTATTCGCAAAACTGGATTGGTGGTCAAGGAAGCACACTTAGGAATGCCCGTTATATTCCACCAAACCCAGATGACATGTTAACCGCCATGTCTGATCTTGAAAAATATATCAATAGCGATGACACCCTCGACCCTTTGATCCAGGCCGCTCTAATTCACTATCAGTTTGAAACCACACACCCCTTTCTTGATGGTAATGGACGTGTTGGACGACTCCTTATCACTCTTTTCCTAATGGAAAAAGGCATTCTGTCCACGCCAGCACTTTATATTTCTTATTACCTCAAGATGAATCGTATCGAATACTATGACCGCATGACACAAGTACGGCGTACTGGTGACTATGAGCAATGGATTTCTTTTTTCCTTCAGGCTTTTGCAGATTCTGCGGAAGATGCAATCCATACAATTGACCGCCTTACTGCATTACACGATAAAAGCACAAAATTATTTGATGCTCTCACAAAGAGGCAGCGTACCAGCGTTCTTAAAGTGTTTGCCTATTTGGAATCCAATCCTATCATTGATATTCAGAAAACCGCTACGGCTCTTGAAATGTCGTACAATACTGTGTCGAAGGTAGTCTCCATTTTGGTCGATGATGGAATCTTGGAGCAAACAGACAAATCTGGAAAAGCGAAGATTTTTTCTTATACCGAATATCTTGATATTCTCCGTAAGGACACTTAACAATCACAAGCCGAATAGATTCTTTGAATCGAACAAAAACGCTTCATGAGAGCCTTGCTACGGCAGGGCTCTTATTTTTTGGCAAAGAAGATGATGGCATGAGTACCGATAATCCGGCCCTTCAAACAGCTTTCTCCTGCTCCTTCAGCATAGCCACGCACAGACTTTCATCTTTATTCATGCAGCTCCAGCGGCAGTCCGTCCGGGTCTTGGAAGAAAGTCATCTTCTTGCCAGTATAATCATCCACACGTACCGGTTCACATTCAATTCCGACCTTCGCCAGTTCTTTCACCGTCTGCTCCACGCTATCAACACAGAACGCAAGATGGCGCAAACCACAGGCCTCCGGGCGGTTCACACGCTTCGGCGGGTTTTCCTTCGCAAAAATCTCCAGCTCCGTAAGTTCATTGACACGAAGATCCAGTTTCCAGTCCTTGCGCTCTGGGCGGTAGTTTTCCCGAATGACGGAGAATCCCAGCCTGTTCACATAAAAATCCTTAGCGGCTTCATAATCCGATACGATGATTGCAATGTGGTGTATTTTAGATAAGTTCATTTTTCTCGCATTCCATTTCTTTTATTTGAGGCTTCGGGCATGATTGTGGGTAAACATCCCCAGCCTTTTATTTTCGTTATAAACAATACACGTGATTCATGGTAGTCCTCCTCGTGGCAGCGAATGTAGTGAATTGCTACTATCTACCATTATGGAGAAAAATGCTGCTGTCCTGCATCAATGAATCTCATCTGATGAATTGTACCCCTTATCAAGTCCTTACACCTGCATGCATCCTGAAAATGCTTCAGACTCTCTGAGGGATTATGTTTCCGTCTCAAAAGCATCCCTGCATGAGCATTCTTTCGAATTTAGATGCTTTTCTCCGACGAAAATAATCCCTAGTAGATCGTAAACTAATTAGCCATACCAATTGATGGTTCAAGATTTTCCATTT
>ERZ1035014.92-NODE-92-length-46667-cov-24.698533_pt1 | contig 46667 bp, 44 predicted proteins | sample MGYA00520620_ERZ1035014 | MGnify/ENA primary metagenome ERZ1035014 (study PRJEB33766, sample SAMN09781744) | gut metagenome | biome: gut microbiome | host: Homo sapiens | place: Madagascar | study: EMG produced TPA metagenomics assembly of the PRJNA485056 data set...
CAAATATTATTTAAAAATAAGTTGATCAAAATTTAGAGCTTAAAAAAATGACTATAACTTTCTAGTCATTTTTCAACTCACTACAGATAGCTTACATGGTTATTATATCATCTAAAAAATATTCACTCTTGCCAAAGAACAAGAATGAATATTTTTCCAGAAGTTGTTGAATTAATGTAAAAATTGGATAAGGATTCCTCCTAGGATGAGGACAATTGCGCCGCCTAGGCGGTTTGCCATTTGGGCAAAGGCAATCATTTCCATGCGGTCCGCCGCAGAAAGCACAGCGATATTTCCTGTGCCACCCATGGAATTGTTAATCATTCCAGCACCGATAGCTGTTTCAACTGGATACATACCGAGAACCTGTCCCAAAATCCAGCTAGCAAGTCCCATTGACACAACAGATGTTAAACTGATAAGGACAAATTGCCATGTCATGGCTTGCGCTAATGAACTCAAATCAATCATTGAAAGCCCAATACCTGCCAAAACAGCGTGTGTCAAGTTAGTCATAATCACACGATTAAACATAACCACTGCTTCTTCTAATGGTTTTGGTACAATATCAAGCGCTTTGAGAACAAAGACAATAATAATCATAAAGGCATAGCTGTGCACTTTTGGAATAAAGGCATTTAAGATAACGCCGATAAGGAAAAGGGCAAAGGCAAGCATCATTCCGACACCGGTTTTTGTAGGGTCAAGCGGAGCTTCAGATTTTTTCAAATCGTCTTTGTCAACAGGGATGAGCACACCGTGCCCATTGAATTTGGTGTTAGCAAATCCACGCGCCAACACAATGGCACCGATAATGGCAAAAATATTTCCTAGCGTGGTTGCTGGGGCTAATTGTGACAAGATTGATGAGGCATCTGTGTGCAATCCAGCCGCATAGATTTTGGATAATGGCACGATTCCTGCACCCATTCCTCCTGCCATTTGGGCAAATGAAATGTACATGACAGAATGTCCAAAGCCTTGACCGAGCAAAGCCCCAACAGCACCAGTAGCAAAGAAACCGATAACCATTGATAAAAGAGCGACAGGAATGAATTTAGCAGAGGCTTTCACCAAAAGTTTGCGGTTCATTCCTAGAATTGAGCCACAAATAAGCGCTGCAATATAAAAATCTAGAAAGCCCCAATCACTCATGAAACTAGAAGTGGCTGAGATAACTGATTTTGGAATCAATCCTGTTGAAGCTAAGATTGCGGCTAACAGCAAGGTAAAGACTGACCCACCACCAAGGTAAGTATTCCAAAATGGTAATCGTTCACCAAGAAAGTAGAAAAGATGTCCTAAAACGACCAACATGAAAGTAATTCCAACCATGTTGAGCGGTAGTTTTCCCATAGCAATAACAACAGCTAAAATGATAACCAGAGCCGTATAAAGCGGTAGAGAAAGACCTGCAATTTTAATATCTTTTAATTTTTTCATACGAATGGTTATCCTCCTAAACTAATATTTTGGATACCATTTAAGGTCGCGAACAGCTTTAGCCATGTCTTTTTCTTCAGCTTGAGCTAAGCCTTGTTCTTGAGCTTTTTTAGCAACAGCTTCCGCAACTTTGATTGACACTTCAGCAACGTATTGGAATGGAGGAAGAACAGGTGCTCCTGGTTGACCTGGATCTACAAGACCACTAAGTGAGTGAGCTGCAGCACCAATCATTTCATCTGTAAGAAGTGATGCTTCAGAAGCCAACATACCAAGACCAAGACCTGGATAGATTAGGGCATTGTTTGCTTGACCTATTTGGTAATCAACGCCTTTGTAGCTTACTGTACCTGAAGGCACACCAGTCGCAACGAAGGCTTTACCGTCTGACCATTCGATAACTTGTTTGGCTGTTGCTTCTAATTTCTTAGTTGGGTTAGAAATTGGGAAGATAACTGGGCGTTCAGTGTTTTCACACATTGCTTCAACCACTTCTTTAGTGAAGGCTCCAGCATCAGTTGATGTACCAACCAAGATTGTTGGTTTAACTGTTTTAATAACGTTAAGAAGGCTAGTCATGTCACCACAATCAGCGAAGTCTTCACGTTTTTTAGCAAATGGTTTTTGAGCAGGTGTCAAATCTTCCATGTCATCAAAAAGAAGACCTTGTTTGTCAATCATGAAGAAGTGTTTGTAAGCTTCTTCTGGAGTCAAACCTTCTGAAACCATTTCAGCGTGAACGCGGTCAGCAATACCAGCACCAGCAGAACCACCACCGTAGCAAAGGTAAACTTGGTCAGTTAGTTTTTCACCAGTGATGTCCATAGCACCGAAGATACCACCAAGAACAACGATACCAGTACCTTGGATGTCATCGTTAAATGTTGGAATTTCTTTTTTGTATTTGTTAAGAATGTTAGCAGCATTTGAACGACCGAAATCTTCCCAGTGAAGGTACAATTTAGGGAACATATTTTCAGCTGTTTGAACGAATTTGTCGATAAATTCATAGTATTTATCACCAGTGACACGTTCGTGACGATTACCAAGATACATTGGATTTTCCAAAAGTTCTTTACGGTTTGTACCAGCATCGATAACAAGTGGCATAACTGAAGCAGGGTCAATACCAGCAGCAGCTGTGTAAATCATCAATTTACCAACAGAAATATCCACACCTTGGACACCCCAGTCACCAATACCAAGAATTCCTTCGGCATCTGTCACAACGATTAAACGAATGTCACGGTCACCAGCAGCATTTTTTAGTGTTTCTTCGATGTTTTCTGGGTGATTAATATCAAGGTAAGCAGCGTATTGTGGGTCAACATACAATTCGCTATATTCTTCAATCGTTTCAGCGATAACTGGGTCATACACGATTGGGTTAAATTCAACGATGTGTTGGTTGAATAGGTAGTAGAAAAGCGTACGGTTTGTGTTGAAAATTTCCATTAAGAAATGGCGTTTTTCAAGATTTGATGGTTTACGCAAGAAATGTTGATAAGCTTGTTCAGCTTGTTCTTCGATTGTTTGAACGTAAGGTGGTAGAATACCAAGCAATCCTAGTTCTTTACGTTCTTCCATGGTAAAAGCAGTACCCTTATTTAAGAATGGGTTGTTTAAAATATCATGTCCACGCATGACGTATCCTCCTAAAGATGTATTAAATAAGAAGAAATTTCTTATGCGGGTCATTATAAACTGTTCCAGTTCTTATAGTCAAACGCCATAGTTTTGATAAATAATATTTATAATAAGTTTTAAAAGATTATGGTAAAATAAGGCAAGGAGGTAAGCATGAATTTACGTGATTTAGAATATTTTTACCAGCTTGGAAAATTAAAATCTTATACTGGTGCTGCACAATATTTCAAAGTCAGTCAACCAACGATTTCTTACGCTATCAAGCGCTTGGAAACAGAATTAGGTTGTGATTTAATCATCAAAGACCCATCACACCGCACGGCTGAATTAACCTTGCAAGGAGATATTTTTCAAAGTCACGTTGAAGATGTCTTACTGCAAATCAAAACGGCTGTTAATGAGGTGCATCAATCACTAAATCCCATGATGACTGTTGGTTTTCCGCCGATTATCTGCAACTATATTTTGACGGAATTGCTGGAGCAAAATGAGAATCTCGAGCCCTTCTCTCAAGTTAAAGCTATCCGTGGTGGCTCACGAAGCCTCATGATGAAACTTCTCAACGGGCAAATTGACTTTAGTCTGCTAGGTTCACTAACACCCTTAAAAAATGATCAACTAGTCATTCATCAGCTCTTTACTAAGGATTTTTATGTTGTTCTTTCTAAAAATCACCCACTGGCAAATAAAAAAGAGTTGTCATTCCAAGAAATTCTCTTTGAGAAATTTATTCTGCTGGACGAACACAATATTCATCTAACAGCCTTTAATCAGTTAAATCATCGCTATCATGACCAAGCATCTGTCCTTTTCAAAATCGATGATGTGTCTGTCATCAAGCAAATGGTCGCTGAAAATATGGGCATCTCACTTCTTTCTGACATTGCTCTAACTAGCGATTCTGACCAACTGGTCAAAATCTCTTTAGTCAAAGAAGATAGCATCACATTTTACGTTAGCTATGCCCACTCAAAACACGCTGTTTTGTCAGAAGAAACTAAGAAATTAATTGACTTGATTGAAAAAGTATCGTAAAAAAGTAAAAAATCAGCCCAAATTCGGGTTGATTTTTTCATGTTGTATTGTTGAATTTTTAATAGAATGAATCGGGCTCTTTAGTGTATTTAGCCCATTTTTTACTTAAAAATTGGTCGTTGATTTGGTAGTTTGGCTTGCTTTGTTTTTTGTTCAAGAATGGATTAACAGCTTTGTCCATTGCGACCCAACCATTCCATCCCATGTGGATAGTATCTTGCATAAAGTAAGCTTTGTCACCATCTCTTGAGAAATCTGCAATATTTTTAAAACCTTGGCTTTGCAATTGATATTTAATCTTAGCAACAGCTTTTTGGTACATGTCTTCGTTAAGTCCAGTATAATCAGACCATTTGCTATTAACTGGAGGAATCACAAAAAGAACATTAGTATTATTTTCGGCAAATTGATTCAATACCAACTGCAAATCGTTGTATTCTGGAGATTTTAAGTAGTTAAATTTACGTTGAGAATTTTTTAAGTCTTTCAATCTCGGTTTGATACGAATATCATAAAAACCGTTGTCGATTCCGAAGGTATTACCACTACTTGCTTTTTTACCATCAGCTGTCGCCAATTTCCCTAGATGTTGATATGAAAAGGCATCTGGTAACTTTTTAGCTTGAGAGACAACCTTACCATCATAATGATCGATAAGAGAAACACGACTGAAAAAGGCATCTTCTTTCTGGTAAATGATACTTTGGGTTTTGAGTTTTCGTTTATCAGCTGTTGATAATTTTTTACCCTCAGCCACTTTTCCCATCATTTCCTTGTAAGAAGAATCTGGGTAAAGTTTCAAGAAACGTCTAGCAGCGTAGCGGTCATAAGCTGTTCCTTTTTGATTTTGCAAGAAATCAATGGCTTGTCCACTGCTAAAATAAGTTTGAAAAGCGGCAGCATTGGCACCCTTAGCTGTAAACCACTGAGGAGAAATGAAATAAACGGCTTGTTTATTTTTCAACTCATTATTGATTTGTTGGATGCCATAAAAATGCGTCAATGAGGCAGAACCTCTTTGACCAAGCAAATACGGCGTGTAAGAACGATTGTAAGCCTCAGCAATGACCGATGGGTGCATTTTGTCAAAGCGCAGCCACTCACTTGATCCAAAGAACGGAACAAAACGGTGCTTTGGATCTGTTAAGGCACGTACTTTTTTATACTTACTCTTAAATCCTGTCTTACTTAGCGAAACCGCGTCTTTCTTTTCTACTTTTAGGGAGTGCGATTTATTCGAAAGCGAGACACTACCCAGACTAATGACAACTAGCAAAAAGGCACAAATAACTGGTCCTAAAATTTGCCAAAGGCGTTTAAGCATTGCGAAGTTCCTCTATTCCAGCAATGATTTTATTAGCGGTATTCCAATCATCACGCCCAAATTCTGAAATTGGAATATCAATATCAAAATGACTTTCCAATTCAACGATTAATTCGACAGTTCCCATGCTATCAAGCACACCCGCATCGAACAAATCTTCATCCATCATATCTGAAACATCTTCCATAAAAAGATCATCAATAATTGCTAATACATCTGATTTAATATCCATTTGCTAAACTCCTTTACAATAATGAATTGTTATTATTTTACAGGTGATTGTGGGAACCATAATTGATCCAAGAAACCTGAAAATAGTAAGAATGATAACATCACAACATTAAAGGTGATGAAAATACCAAGACCTTGTGTCCATTTGTTGTCAGGCAAAGGTGAGAGTCCTTGTTTTTTGCGCTCACGATTGATTTTTTTCTTCTTACGAACCCAAGCATCATTAATCACAAGACCTACACCATGAAATAGTCCATAAGCGATATAGTACCATGTTAACCCATGCCAAAATCCCATGATTAACATATTAATAATATAAGCGACGCTTGATGTGACATTGCGATTTTTAAAGATTTTGTGCTTAACCAAGACCTTAACCAAACGCATGAAAACAAAATCACGGAACCAAAAAGATAAACTCATGTGCCAACGATTCCAAAATTCTTTCAAATCGCGTGATTTAAAAGGCTGATTAAAGTTAACTGGACTTTTAATCCCCATAAGATTTGAAATAGCTAACGCAAACATGCTATAACCCGCAAAGTCAAAGAATAAATCAAAACCATAGGTGTACATAACACCTAGCGTAGCAATGTTAAAGACTCCGCCCATTTCCAGGGCTTCTTCTTTTAGCGGCACCATAAATAGCGTTCCAAAAATGTAAGCTAGGATGAACTTGTAAAGAAATCCAAGCATCAAGTAACGAACACTTTCTTCAAGCATATCAAGCAGTTCATCTTTGTCAGGAATATTTTTATAATCCTCATCAAAGCGATTGAAGCGATCAATTGGTCCACTTGAAAAAGTTGGCATAAAGAGAAGGAAACGCAAAAATTGCCACAAACTAAACTCTTTTAAGACACCATCTCGCATTTCCATAATTGTGCCAACTGCACGGAAAGTTAGGTAAGAAATCCCTAAAAATCCAAAGAGCGATTGATGTTTATCAATGGTCATCAAAGGGGTAATCTTAGTCCACGCTAGTGGAAAGACAGCTAAGAAGACCCAGAGGTAAAATACCCACTTGTTATTATATTTTTTCCGATAAGTCTTGTAAGAAAAGATCAGAAAAATTTGCCAAACCACGTAAGCTAAAAGAGACACAATCTGATAAAGATTTTTCCCTGTCAGCATCAAAATAATGAAAGCTAAGCTAACCAAAGCTTCATAAACAGGAAATCGTTTTTTGAAAAATAATCCGATAAAAATAGGTAAGACAGCCACAATCAGGTAAAGAAAATACTGCGGATTGCCGTAAGCCTCTAAGTGTGGCAACTGATGAAGAAATGCTATCATCGGCTATTTACCTCGTTCATCAAGCCTTTGATATCGATTTTACCATTTGGTGTAAGCGGCAAGCTATCACGGTAAAGGAATTTTGAAGGCATCATATAATCCATCATGATATCTTTCAAATCTTCCTTAATCGCTTTAGTGATGTCCAATTGACGGTCAAATTGTTCTGCGACACCTTCTTTTAACACCACATAAGCTAGAAGATTTTGTACCTTGTGGTCTTTGTTGTAACGCGGAACAGCGACAGCTGACTTGATATATTCTGATTTGTTAAGATTTTGTGAAACTTCCTCAAGCTCGATACGGTAACCGTTGAATTTGATTTGGAAGTCCATGCGTCCGCCGTAAAGGAGCATGCCTTGGTCAGTCATCACACCCAAATCTCCAGTGTGATAAGCTGGCAAGCCTTCAAATTCAAAGAAAGCAACTTGTGTGCGTTCAGGATTATTGAGATACCCTTTTGAAACAGCAGGACCAGAGACAATGATTTCACCTTGCTCGCCATTTGGCAAAGCTTTGCCATTTTCATCAATGACAAAAGTTGGTGAATCTGCTTTGGTGTAACCAATCGGCAGACGTTTGCAAGTTGCTAGCATCTCATCGGTGATAGCTACCGCAGAAAGGGCAACAGTAGCTTCTGTCGGACCATAAGCATTAACAATGCGTGCTTTCGGGAAACGGCTACGCAATTTTTGCGCTGTTTTTACTGTTAACTCTTCCCCATCGAAATAAAAATGCGTCAAATGTGGCAATGTTTCTTGATTAAAGTCATTTGACAACATAGCCATATCAGCAAATGATGGTGTTGATGTCCAAACCCCAATCGGCAATTCATTAATGGTTGTAAAGAGTCGTTTAAAATCTGTTGTTAATTCTTTTGGAAGTGCAAAAAGTGTCCCTCCAAGGGCTAGCGTTGGTGCCCAATACATAACTGACAAATCAAACGAATAAGGCGGCTGCGCCAACATTTGTGGTCGTTCTGGCACTGAAAATTCTTTGTCAGAAATCATCCAATTAGTGAAACTTAGGAGATTGTCGTGTGAGATTTGCACCCCTTTTGGTTTTCCTGTTGTCCCAGACGTAAAGATAATATAATAATTGTCATCGCCTTTAACAGAGTGAGTCAATTGATAGTCCGTTTTTTGAGCAAAAATCGTTTGTAATTGGTCAAGCGTAATCATTGGAATATTCGTTATTTCTAAAGGAAAATCACCTACAGCAATAATCAAACTTGGCTCTGCCACTTCTAAAATCGCTTCAATGCGTTCCAGAGCTGAATGTTGGTCAACAGGAATATAAGCATGTCCAGATTTTGTTAATGCCACAAAAGTAGCCAACATGTCATACTCTTGTCCTCCAAAAACAAGAACGGGAGATTTTTCTTCCAGCTTCAAAAAATCAATATAAGCTGCAAGCGAATCTGAATTTTCCTTTAAATCGCGATAAGTGTGAACATCTCCTAAGATATTATAGACAGGGAAATCTCCTTGTGTCTGAGCAAAATGCTCAATTCTCTCAATCATATCGTGTAACATGAACCGTTTACCTTTCTAAAACTCATTGTAGATGAAATTACCTTGACCACGACCAAGATAACTGAAAAAATAAATTAAAACCATAAAAATCACAAAATAAAACAAGGTTTTTAATACAAATCGAGTGGTATCTTTCATTTAAACTCCTTATTTAAGTGGTAGTTGTACTTCAAATGTTAACTGGTCATCGGATTGACTGACAGTGATACTGCCTTTATGTTTTTCTACAATAGCTTTGGCAATCGCCAAACCTAAACCAAAACTTGAACTGCTATTGCGGGAATCTTCTGCTTGATAGAAACGTTCAAAAAGATTTTTCAAAACCTCATCTGGATAGACCAGACTAGGATTTGACACTCGTAAAAGTGCTGTTTTCTTTTCTTGCAACAACTCTACGGTAATCTTTCCATTGTCCAAAGAATGCTTAATAGCATTATCCAAAAGAATGGTAACCAACTGCTTTAACTGAGATTCTTGACCAAGAATTTCAATATTTTCAGCGATTTGATCTTCGATTAATTTGCCCTCTTCATAGGCTAGACTTTCGTAACTTAGAATCATTTCTTGGCAGATACTTGATAAATTAACTTTTTCAAAATGTTCTCTACCATCTTTGTCATCAAGTTTAGACAAGCCAAGCAACTCTTGAATCAAATGTTCCATGCGCTTTGTTTCTGAAAGAATATGATTCAAATAACGGTTAGGAGCGATTTGATTTTGCAATACTTGAGCATTGGCACGAATAGAAGCAATCGGTGTCTTCAACTCATGACTAGCATCTGAAACAAATTGTTTTTCGCGATCAATCGCAGCTTGTGCTGGTTGAACGATAAAACGTGATAGGTAGATACTAACTCCCGTAAGCAAAAGAAGACCAAAAATAACATAAACAGTAACCAGAAAAACTTGAGCATAGGAAGCTGAATAGCTTGAAAAATCAATAAAGACAAGTTGCCAGGTTCCATCTTTCTTTTCCTTCAAAGAATAGATGTAATCATACCATTTCCAACTCTTTTTCCCTCTGTTTAACAAATCTTTGCTGACTTCTTTAACCTCTTTATTTGTTAAAAAAGTGTTGTTAACTTGAATATCTGGTTTGTCATTTTTATCAATAATAACAAAAGCAATGGCTTCGTCAGTATTTTCTTTGACGTAACCATTAGCAGCCACCAATTTAACAATCCGATAAGTATCATACTCATCCCAATATTTGTTATAACGTTCACTAATGACCAATAACACCAAAACCATGGTGGTTAACATGGACATCGTAATCAAGACAAATTTTAGCCGAAGATTCCTCATGATGAGCCTTCTTTCTCTCCATCTTCTAGCGAGTAACCAACGCCTTTGGTCGTTTTAATAACAGCACTGGCTGCCAAGAAACGAAGTTTCTTACGTAAAAAGGAGATAAAGACTTCCAGTTGATTATAATCGGATTCATCTAAAGGTCCCCAGACCTTCAAAATTAATTGGTTTTTGGGGATAATCTTCTTGGAATTTCGCAAGAAAGTTTCCATCAGCAGAAATTCTTTATTAGACAACTTAACTTCGCGCTCTGCCACGCTTAATTCTCTCGTGTCCAGATTCAAAATCAAATTGCCAAACTTGAGATGATTCACTTGCGTAATAGACGATTGACGAGTCCGCAAACGAATTCGTGCCAATAATTCTTCTGCCTCAAATGGCTTAATCATATAGTCATCAGCACCCAAATCAAGTCCCAAAACACGGTCTTCTAACTGAGATTTGGCTGTCAAAAAAATGATAGGAACTTCCATTCCCATTTGGCGCACGCGCTTCAACACACTGACACCATCAAGTTTTGGCAACATAATATCCAAAAGAACCAAATCATAAAGTCCCGTTAATATATAATCCAGTGCAGACTCACCATCAAAAACCAAATCCACTTCATAACGGTGATTTTCAAGAATGGCTTGAATAGCTTCCGCAATTCCTTTCTCATCCTCGACCACTAAAATTCTCAACTGGCTCTCCCCCTTTTCACTCAAAATCTAGTATAAAACGCCAAAATTGAATTAACCTTGAAATTTTCTTAATTTTTAAGATTGCCTGTTTAAAAATATATCAGCCTCACATGGACTTATACCAAACCATTATAAATAAGCCTCTCCCAGAAAGTCCGTGTAAACTGATGAAAATTTATGGCAAAAATGTGGCAATTTCTTTAATTCTAGTTTATATCCAATCTAAAAAAATGTCCTTACAGAGCTGTAAGTTTGGCAAAAAATAAGAGCCTGTGGCAAATGCCTCAGACTCTACATTTTCAATCACATACTATGTTTGTGTGTATTACATAGCTTCAGAAGAACTATTAGCCTTGTCACCTTCTGACCAAATCTTTTCATTCCATTTAACATTATGATGCGTATCACGATATTTTTTCGGCGTAATGCCCACAACTTCTTTAAACTGTTGAATAAAGTGACTTTGTGATGAAAATGATAAATGATTCGCAATTTCAATCATTGAATAATCACTGAATTTCAATAAGTCTTTTGCAACTTCTATTTTTTTATTTTTAACATAAGTGCTTACGGACACGCCAACTTCCTTTTTGAATAAGCGTGATAAATAGCTTGCTGAAATACCAAATTCGCTGGCTAACTGTTCAACCGTAATGCGTTCTTTCACGTGGCAATAGATATAATCCTTACAATCTGAAACGTGTTTTGAAATGACATCTTTTTGAATTTCACGTCGCATGCGTTCTGTGTAATCAATAACCATCTCTTCGTGCAAATTTTGAACTTCTTGTGCCGTGTGAAGGTCATCTAATTTTTGAATATAAAAGTCACTCAGTCTAAAAGCTTGTTCTAATTCCATACCATTTTGACCACACATGCGTGTAATCATAGCTGTCGTAATGACAAAGTGATATTTCAAATTGGTAATGGGGTTACGTGACAAAGTTCCCACACCATCTTCTGATACAAAACGTTCTTGTTCACAATTTTTGCGGACCGCTTCAACATCTCCCGTAGCTACCGCTTGATAGAATAAAAATTCCTCAGTTAAGGGACGATGTTCCACATCATCCAAATTATCACTAATTGCTAAAAGTCTCCATTCATCCTTATAATTCATTTCCAATCCCCTTTTTTGTAAACGATTACCATTTTCTTTTCATTTTACCATATTCTTGCAGATTTGATAAAAATAAAGTGGAAAAAATGAAAGTGAGACAAAATAAAGTCTCCATCGGAGACTTTATTGCTGAACATAACTCTTAAATATAAAGAAGATTATTCATTATAGCTAATCCAGCCATAATATCCATACAAAGGTGTTTTGCCATCATATGGATCAAGCCAGTCATCAACACCAATACCTGGCCAAACATTCATCATGATTTTACCTGGCGTGCTTGGTAGATTTTCAGTCACTGTATGAACAGCTTTACCATCCACATACCAAGTGATGTGGTCTTTTCGCCATTCAAAACCATAAGTGTGCCACTCTTCTGATGCATCAAACCCTAGGTCATAAAGGAATTCATGATTGCCAATGCCATCTGTAAAATAGTTGAATTGAACTTTTGTCGTATCTTTTCCAAGAAACTCAATATCAATTTCATCCCATTTTGTTCCATCTGTTGGTCCAGTGTAAGTGAAAAATGATGTTACAACACCAGTATTTTTAATGGCTTTCGTGCGAACTTGATAAAGACCATAATGGAAATACTCTCTCGTGCGCCACTCACCGCCAGTGTAGCCATTAGCATCACGATCGATTTTTAAACTTAAACCATCACCATCAAAATTCACATTGTCAGGCTGCCAGACGCAATCAAACATATCGCCATTTGCTCCTGTCCGTAATTCCATGTATGAGGCATCGTAACTGTCAAATCTTGTCTTAAAATGTGCTTGTTCGTTTATCTTCATGTTCTTACCATTTACGCTTTCTTGATATTATGGTTTTCCCTTTTTAATGGATTCCCATTGAACCAGTCAGAACGCTCCATTGTCGTATCATCGTAAGTATTAAAATCTTCATGGTAGTCGCCTGTATGTGCATCTTGAGTTCCTGCTTGACTAGAATCTTCGGTAGTTGTTGTGAGATTAACTTGGTCATTTGTAGACGTCAAGCTCAAGTTTTCCTGATTTTACACACTAGTATCAGAAGTTACTACCTGATTTGTGTTCACTTGATTTGTTGAGTCAATCACTGACTGAGTAGTATTGTCATCAGTTATAGACGTATTTACTGTTTCACTAGTAAGGTCATTAGTATCTGTGGTTTGTGTATTCGTAAGGGCAGGAACATTATCAAGTGTTGAAACATTACCCACTTCAGCTGCTGATACTAAACCAGCTCCAACTTGTAAACTACACGTAGCAAATGTACTTTACTACATCTTTCTTAGTCATAAAATCTCCTTTTTTTCTTATAAACCTATTCTATAAACCTATTCCTTAACACCACCGAGTGTCACACCGGCAATAATGTATTTTGAAAGGAAAAGATAAACGATAATAATTGGCACAATAGCCACCAAAATCATTGTGTAAATTTTACCCATATCAAAGTTCATGTAGTCTGCACCACGCAATGTTGCAATCAAAATTGGCACAGTCATCTTGCTCTTCGTTTGAATAACCAAGGCTGGAATGAAGTAGTTATTCCAAGAACCAACAAAGGTAAAGATCGCTTGAACTGCGATAGCAGGTTTCATAATTGGAAGAACAATCGTGTTAAATGTTCTAAATTCATTTGATCCATCAATACGAGCCGCTTCTACCAATGAAATTGGTAATGATGATTCCAAGTAACTATACATGAAATAGAATACCGCTGGTGAAGCAACTGATGGAATAATCAATGGAAGCCAACTATCATACATTCCCATGTTAGTGATTAAACGCAAGAAACCCATTGAAGTAACTTGTGTTGGCATAACTAAAATCGCCAAAATGAACGCAAAGGCAACTTTTTTCAACTTAAAGTCATAAACATACAAACCATAAGCTGTCAAAGCTGAGAAATAAGTACAGATCGCAGCTGTCAATCCTGAAATAATCAAGCTGTTCAAAATCCCATGAAACATCGGGAAGCTACCATCATTAGCTACCTTACTCAGGTTATCAAATAAAGAACCACCAGGTAGTGCTGAGAAACCTTTTTGCAACTCAGCATGTGAGTGTGTCGCATTGATAATCAAGATATAAAAGAAGAACAGGCACATAAATGATAAGGTAATTAACACAAAATGTGCCACAATAACACGTAATCTATTTTTTGCTTTTGTTGACATTATTTCACCTTTCTACCTTTGTGTTTCAATTGGTGTTTAGTCGCTTTAAGTTCATTATTAGTCATACGATAAACGAACCAACAAAGAATCGCACTCACCACAAAGAGGTAAACTGATAGTGCGCCTGCCATACCGTAGTTCTTGCTCTTCAAGTGATTGTTCAAGAACATAATCAAGGTTGTTGATGTACGGTCTGGAGAGCCTTGTCCGTTAGTCAAGATTTGCGGAACATCGAACATTTGCAAACCACCGATAATTGACGTAATCAAGGTATAAGCCAAAATAGGTCGAATCATTGGCAAAGTGATATAGAAGAAACGTTGACGACTGTTACAACCATCGATTTCAGCGGCTTCAAAAATATCTGGGCTAATTCCCATAATAGCTGCCATCAACATGATTGTGGTATTACCAAACCACATCAAGAAGTTCATCACACCAACCAATGAACGTGTTCCAAGAGCAGATCCCATGAAATCAATCGGTTCTTTAATCCAACCAAGTGATTCCAAGATAGAATTGATAGGACCATTTGTTGAAAAGAGTGTGAAGAATAACATGGCAAAGGCTGACGCCATGATTAAGTTTGGCAAGTAAATGACAACTTTAAAGAATTGTCGTCCACGAATTTTAAGTCTTGCATCAACAAACCAGTTGGCAAGTAGCAAGGCAATAACAATCTGTGGAATAAAACCAATCAACCACATAATCATGGTATTTGCCGCATATTTCAACATATCTGAATGCAATAAGCTTACGTAGTTTTTTAGCCCAACAAAATTAGGCCCAATCTCTGTCATCCCTGAACGATAATATTCAAAGAAACTATACCGAATGGTGTCCACCAAAGGTATAAAAGAGAAAATGAAGAAAATTAGGAAGAAGGGAAGGATGAAAATATATCCCCATTTCCCATAATCTATACGCTTACGTCTTTTTTTCATCTTTATCACTCCTCCAAAATACGAGGAGCAAGTCAGAATACCTTCCATCTGGAATCGATTTTCTAATTCGCTCCCGTAAGGTCTACCAAAATTCTAAAATCCTAATTAAATGCCCCAATTTTTTCAAATAGTACTTAAGTCTGGGACGATTAAGCTACTTTTAGTCTGGCCATTTAACATCTGTAATTTCTGGATAACGTTCTTTAATAGCTGTTTCAAAGTTTGATTTAGCTTTGTTGTAGCTTACTTTACCTTGTAGGTAATCATTAAAGGCATTTTGAATCAATTCAACACAACCTTGGTCATATGATGACAATGGTGCAATCTTAATGTTTTCTGCAACTGGTGCGTAGTATGAATAAGCATTTTCACCACCAAGGAAATCTGATTTGAAGCTATCATCTTTAGCTGCTGCTTCCATACCAGATTTAGTATTTGTGAAGTCTTGGTAATCTTTAGAAATCTTCAAAAGGTTATCTTTATTAGCTGTCAAAGCTGTGATGATTTCTTTAACATGTTTAGGGTTATCAGTACCTTCGGCACCATGGATATATGAACCACCCCAGTTGTATTCTTGTGGTGGATTTGTAACAGCCCAATCGCCATCTGCACCATCCCAATTTGATTTCAAAGTAAAGTCAATGCCCCAAGCTGGGAACAAGAATGAGAAGACTTTAGATTGTGAACCCATTGCTTTGTTCCAGTCGTCAGTCCATTGACCTTTAACTGTTTTATTGAAGTAACCAGCATCAAGCCACTCTTTAGAATCTTTAACCCAATTCATAATTTGTGGGTCAACACGAACTGTTGTTGAACCATCTTCAACCCATGGTTTAGAAATGCTATTACCGTACAAGCGGAATGTATCAGCATATGATGCAAATGTGTAGTAACCTTTATTAAGAAGTTCTTGTGATGTTGCTTTCATAGTATCCCAGTCTTTAACTTTTTCACCAACTGCTGTTGGGTCATCAGTACCAAAGACATCTTTTGCAATATCACGACGATAGATTAGAACACCTGGACATGTTTGCCAAGTTGAACCGCGTTGAACGCCATCTTCATCAGAAGCTGTTTCTTTAGTGAATGCATATTGGTCAGCCAAATCTTTCTTAGGATCAATTCCTAAATCTTTCAAAGGCATTGCAACATTTGCTTTTTTAGAAGTGTATTTTCTCACGTAGTCAGTTTCTGACAAGAAGATATCAATCTTATCATCAGCAGAAGCTGAGTCTTGTTTTTCAAGTGCTTCATCCAATTTTTGTTGGTAAACACCATCTTGGTTTGGATTGATAATCCAGTGGATTTCACTACCGTCTTTTAGTTTAGTAACTGTTCCATCTTTAGAAGTTGATTTAACTTCTGGATATACAGCTTCCACACGTTGACGGAATTCATCATTCCAAGAGTAGATGTTGATAACTTTGCCTTCTGCACCCGAAGCTGATGTACTTGATTTAGAAGAGCAACCAACCATTGTCCCTGCTGCAAGAGCAATCGCTATAAAAGCGCTTACTTTTTTGTTCATAATCCTTCTCCTTTTTGAGGTTTCCCCTCATGTTTTTTGTAACTGCATTATAACGCTAATCCAAGAAGTGTTATATTATAATATTTTAAAAAATATCAGTTTTATGACCTTGTTTGAAAAAATTTTTATAAAAAATCACGCTTTTCTAATCTTTTTAATAGGTAAACCTTTTCATATAAAACGCCGTTTTTCCTATAAAATTAGGGTTTATGGCCACTTTTCTAACTTTATAAACCATAGTTTCCTAATAAAGTGCCATATGTAAAAAAAATGATACTTCTTGAGTTAATATCATAATTATGATATTTTTCTCTTCTTTTTTATTTCCTATAAGGCTAATTTCGACTAAAATATGGGGCAGAAGATAAAGGAGATAACTATGAAGCCATTAACTTTTACTAATAATAAGGGGGATTTCAAACTATCCCAAGCAGAAAATATCAGTTCTTTGTACTTTCCACTTGCCTCAGAAGTTGGACTAAAAAGTGCAGTCACTCCTAACTTGGGTGGGGATTCAAAAATCAATCAAGAAACTTTCCTATTAGAACCTGTCAGCGTGGATAACCTCCACAACAATCGTTCAACTCGAAATTTCTGGGTTCGCGACGACAAAGGAAATGTTTATTCTGCAACAGGTGCTTCTGCTAAGCAAGAAGCTCTACGTTTTTCAGATCAAGAAGAAAATTCTGTAGAAGCTGGTTTTATGTGGCATACTATTGAACGTCAATCAGCTGACTTACCTTTAAAATCTACAATCACATCATTTGTTCCACAAGATGAAAATGTTGAAGTCATGCTTGTAACACTTGAAAATTTATCTGATGCTGACCAAACTTTAACAGCATACGGTGCCATTCCGATTTTCGGACGTAGCGCTGATAATATCCGTGACCACCGAAATGTAACATCTATGCTTCACCGTATCAAAACTACAGATGAAGGTGTTTTAGTTTGTCCAACCATGTCATTTGATGAACGCGGTCACCAACTCAATCACCAAATTTACTACGTGCTTGGCTTTGATGACAAGGAAAAAACACCTGAAACATTCTATCCAACCGTAGAAATGTTTATCGGTGAAGGAGGAACATTTACTCATCCAGCTGCCGTTTATAAAGAAACAAGTGGCGTAGCAAGCGACAGCCATATCGATGGGCGCGAAGCCATGGGTGCCTTCAAATTTGAACCATTCACCTTAGCTGCTGGTCAAAGCAAAACTTTCATCCTATTAATGGGAATCAACGAAAATCAAGAACATATCCAAGCAGTCGCTCAAAAATATAAAAATCTTACGACTGTCGAAAAAACATTGCAAGAAACAAAAGATTACTGGCAAGAAAAAGTTGGAGTTGATTTCAAAACTGGCGACAGCGACTTTGATGGTTATATGAAATGGGTTTGTTTCCAACCATTCCTACGTCGTCTCTTTGGTTGTTCATTCCTTCCACACCATGACTATGGACGTGGCGGACGCGGTTGGCGTGATCTTTGGCAAGACTGCTTGTCACTACTTTTAATGGAACCAAAAACAGTTGGTGATATGATTGTCAACAACTACAAAGGAGTTCGTCTTGATGGTACCAACGCTACAATCATCGGTGAAGGTGATGGTAACTTCCTTGCTGATCGTAACGGTATCACACGTGTTTGGATGGACCACGCACTTTGGCCTTTAATGACAACAAAACTTTATATCGACCAAACAGGCGATATCGATATCTTAACTAAAGAAGTTTCTTACTTTAAAGACCCACACGTCAAACGTGGTACTGAAATCGACCAAGACTGGAACGATGCCTACGGCAATGAACAACGTACTGCTGACGACGCTGTCTACACAGGTAGCATCCTAGAACACTTGTTAATCCAACATTTGACAGGATTCTATGAAGTTGGCGAACACAATATCTATCGTCTCCGCGGAGCTGACTGGAATGATGCCCTTGATATGGCGGATGAAAATGGTGAAAGTGTTGCATTTACCGCTGCTTACTCTGGTAACTTGATGGAACTAGCAAGCCTTGTTCGCCTCCTAGAAAGCGAAACCAATACTGAATCTATCGAAATTCTTGAAGAAATCGGACTCTTGCTCAAAAAAGATTCTGATATCTACGATAATATCGAACGCAAGCACCAAATTCTTGATGCTTACACTAACCAATGCCTTCACAATGTGAAAGGACGCAAAATCAGAATTTCACTTTCTGAACTTGCTCTTAACCTCATTCAAAAAGCAGCTTGGTTGCGTCAACACCTTCAACAACAAGAATGGCTTGACTTTAACGACCAAGAAGGTTGCTACAATAGCTACTACGACAACAGCAGCAAACCAACGGAGGGCTTCTACAATGACCGTATGCACATGATGTTGACTGGACAAGTCTTCCCTATCATGAACTACGTCGCTACAGATGAACAAATCCGTAAAATCACTGCCAGCGCTGACCACTACCTCTACCGCCCAGAAATCGGTGGCTACCGCCTCAATACAGATTTTAAAGAAATCAAAACAGACCTTGGACGTATGTTTGGTTTTGCTTACGGTGAAAAAGAAAACGGTGCTGTCTTCTCTCACATGACTGTTATGTACGCTAATGCGCTTTACCGTCGTGGCTTTGCCAAAGAAGGTTGGAAAGCTCTTAAGACACTATCTGATACAGCTCTAAAATTTGAAACTAGCCGTATCTATCCAGGAATTCCTGAATACTTCCGTGCAGATGGTCGAGGAGTTTATCACTATCTAACTGGTGCAGCAAGCTGGTACATGTTGACAATGGTTACTGAAACCTTTGGTGTTCACGGTAAAGCAGGTGACCTTGTCCTTTATCCAAAACTTCTTGCAGAACAATTCGACGAAAATGGACGTGCAAGTATAACAACTCAATTTGCTGATAAAACCTTCCAAATCCACTACGATAATCCAAATCAAAAAGATTTTGGAAAATACATTATCAAAAAAGCCACTTGTGATAGCCAAGAAATCGATATTACGGATGATGCTTTTGCCTTTATCACAAAATCTGACCTTGCTAACCTAAGCGACGAGGTTCATGAAATTGTCATTACACTAGATTAAGAAAAAGAAAGGATTTTCTCATGAAATACGGTTATTTTGATGACGTTAATCGCGAATATGTCATCGACCATCCAAACACACCCAAACCTTGGGTCAACTACCTTGGTTCCCCAGAATACGGTGCCATTATCTCAAACAACGCTGGCGGTTACAGCTTTGCTAAATCAGGTGCCAATGGACGCATTTTACGCTACGTCTTCAATAACTTTGACCAACCAGGTCGCTACATCTACCTTCGAGACGATGATACCAAAGACTTCTGGTCTGCCTCATGGCAACCTGTTGGTAAAGACCTTAAAGACTACCACAGTGAATGCCACCATGGTATGGGCTACACTAAAATGATTGCTAATTACTCTGGCATTCATTCAAAAGCCAGCTACTATGTGCCAAAAGATAAAAGCTATGAAGTTTGGGCAATTACCGTTACTAACCGTTCTGAACAAACTCGCCATTTAACACTAACTGGTTACGCTGAATTTACCAACCACAGCAACTACGAACAAGACCAAGTTAACCTACAATATTCACTTTTTATCACACGCACACTTTTCCAAGATAACCGCATCATCCAACAAATCCACGGAAATCTTGATACCCTTGATGACAGCGAACAAGTTGATGAAAAGAATGTTACTGAACGTTTCTTCGGTCTTAGCGGTGCTAGCGTCAGCTCATATTGTGGAGACAAAAAAGGCTTCTTAGGCGGCTACAACGGCTACGACAAACCTGTTGGTGTCACATCAGGAGACCTCGGCAACCAAACAAGCTACAATGAAAATGCTTGTGGTGCCCTTTCAAGTAAAGTCACTCTTGAACCTCAAGAAAGCAAAACACTTGTCTTTCTTCTTGGTGAAAAATCATCACAAGAAGCTGCCGAAATCCTAGAACATTACAAACACCCTGCAGAAACTGTTGAAGCAGAAATTCAAGAACTTCGCAAAGAATGGGAAGACCGCTTGACTAACCTACAAGTCAATACACCTAGCCCAGAATTCAACACTATGCTTAACACTTGGAACGCTTATAACTGTTACATGACCTTTATCTGGTCACGCGCAGCATCATTTGTTTACTGTGGTCTTCGTAACGGTTATGGTTACCGTGACACCGTTCAAGATATTCAAGGTATCATTCACTTGAAACCTGAAATGGCTGCCGAAAAAATTCGTTTCATGTTATCAGCTCAAGTTGACAACGGTGGCGGACTTCCACTTGTAAAATTCACTCACAACCCAGGACATGAAGACACACCAGATGACGCTTCTTACGTTCAAGAAACTGGGCACCCAGCTTACCGTGCTGATGATGCTCTCTGGCTCTTCCCAACAGTTTACAAATACATTTCTGAAACAGGAAACCTTGCTTTCCTTGATGAAGTGATTCCATTTGCCAATAAAGGCGAGGCTAGTGTTTACGAACACTTAAAAGGTGCTGTGCAATTTTCACTTGACCACCTTGGACCACACGGCATGCCTGCTGGACTTTATGCCGACTGGAATGACTGCCTTCGTCTCGGTGCCAATGGTGAATCATCATTCGTTGCTTTACAATTCTACTATGCCCTAAGCGTCTTGCGCAAATTTGCCAAAGCCAAAGAAGATACTGACTACCTTACTTTCCTCGACTCTGAGCAAGAGAAAATGGGACAAAAAATTCAAGACCTCTGTTGGGATAATGACCGCTTCATTCGTGGCTTTACCGAAGCTGGCGAACGTATCGGTGCAGCTGATGACCCCGAAGCTAACATGTGGCTAAACCCTCAAAGTTGGGCTGTTATCAGTGGCTTTGCTGATAAAGAACAAGCTGAACTTGCCATGAACAATGTCTACGAGCAACTTAACACTGATTATGGTGCCATCCTCATGAACCCACCATATCACGCTCACGCATTCGACGGGGCCCTTGCCGTTATCTACAACCAAGGGACAAAAGAAAATGCAGGTATCTTCTCACAATCACAAGGCTGGTTAATCCTAGCTGAAGCCCTACGCGGACAGGGTCAACGTGCCTTTACTTACTTTATGGAAAATGCCCCAGCTGGTCAAAATGACCGTGCAGAGATTCGCCAACTAGAACCTTACTGTTATGGCCAATTCACAGAAGGTCCTGCTAGCCCACACTTCGGACGTTCACACGTTCACTGGCTCACAGGTACAGCATCAACTATCATGGTTGGTTGTGTGGAAGGTATCTTGGGACTTCGCCCCGACTTAGGCGGATTAAAACTCTCACCAGCCATTCCAAAAGAATGGGATAACTTCAGCATGACTAAGATTTTCCGTGGCAAAGAACTTCACATCACTGTGGAAAATCCAAACCACAAGGAAACAGGCTTTACAAAACTTATCCTAAACGGCAAGGAACTTGACCAAGCCTATCTTCCTGAAGAACTCTTACAAGACACTAACCAAATCACTCTTACCCTATAAAGGAAACTGGGACTTGTTCCCAGTTTTTTTATGGCTTCATTTTAAAAAAAGTCCCTTCTCTAAGGCAAAATCATCTCTTATAAGAGTCATTAAGAATGATTGTATATTTTATTCAGCCAAAGCAATTACTGCGTCAAATCGCCTTTTATAGCTGCTATAAGATGAGCCTACACAGGCTTATCAAGCCACCAATCAATTGATTCTACTCATCATAAAAAAGGAACTGAGACAAGCTCAGCTCCTTTTATCGTTAATGTTTAAAAAGAAAGAATTTTAAAGAGTTATTTTGTTGAGAGAGATTTTAACCGATTTATTTGGGGAGTGTAGTTATAATCAGTTAAATAAAAACAAATTGTTATTTGGTTACTGTCTAGCTTTATTAAAATTGGTCGTAGCTAATCCAGTCATAGTATCCATACAAAGGAGTTTGACCATTGTATGGAGCCAACCATGCATCTACGCCTTTTTCTGGCCAAGCATTCATCATAATCTTACCAGGTGTGCTAGGAATATCATTGTAAGCAGTATAAACAGCTCTTCCATCAACATACCAAGTAATGTGATTAGCTTGCCAATCAAAACCATAAGTATGGAAGCCTTGAGAGGCATCAAATCCTAAATTATGAAGATGCACGTGTTCATCTTTTTGACCTCTACCATGAGTAAAGTAGTTGAATTGAACTTTTGTTGTATCTTTCCCTAAAAATTCAATGTCAATTTCATCCCAAGGCTTGCCTTCACTCGGACCAGTATAAGTGAAGAATGAAGAAACGACACCTGGATTTTTAATAGGTTTCATGTTCACTTGATAAAGACCATAGCCGAAGCGTTCTTTACTACGCCATTCGCCCCCAGTGTAGCCACCACGACCATCACTGTCAATTTTAAGACTCATCAAACCGTTATTAAAGCCGACATTTCCAGGGACAAAATTACAATTAAACATACTTCCATTGGAACCATTACGAAGTTCCATGGTATTACCATTATAGTAATTTAGTTCTTGACTATAGTGGTATTTGCTTTGCGCATCAACACCTTGTTGAAAACCAAAGAGAGCCAATAAGAGAACAATTAAACAACTAACTTTTTTTCACATAATAATACCTCAATTTTAATCGTTTTTAAAAAGGAGTTCTGTCAGAAAAAGGAACTAATCTCCTCTACTACAGATTGAAAACGCCTAATCAGTCGTAGTTAAATTCACTTTTTCTTTTCAGTAACTGTTACTTCAAAAATGGGGCAATTTTTTCTTTTTCATATTCCGAAAAGAATGCTAGTCACACGATAAATGTTTCTCTTTAAAACCCTCCTTACACCATTATATCATAAGTATAGTGCTTTTATTTTAGATAATATATTATATTCCCACAAAAAATATCAAATTTATGACCTGAAGGCAGAAAATTAAAAAAGTCTTCTCAGAACCATTTTGCTAAAAAATAGCTCTAAGAAGACTTCCTAAAAATAAAGAAAGACAACTCATCATTTAAACGTGGTGATTTAATCTCACTCGTTTATAAGACATAATGACCTGCATTAATGCTGATAAAAAGAAAATAACTGCAGCTAAAATCAAGACACTTTTCACACCACTATCTAAAAATACTAGAACCAGCAAAATCAAATCAACAATTCTGACATAAATGCTAATTTCCTTCATCGCCAAAAACCTCCCTTTATTTTATCCCATGTATTTTTATAAAACCGCTTTCATCTATATTATACTACATTTTTGACCGCTTTTTCATAAAATCTTAAAAAATTTTTATAAAAAATCATAATTTCAATATGAAACCGTGGTTTAAAAATTATTTTTTTATCAAATGCTTTCTTAATACTATCAGTAGCTTAACCAATGACTTCTTTTAGATAAGCAATTTGGGCAAAAAAAGTCCGCCAGACTCGAGCACTGGCGGATAGTCTATCATTAAGCAGATAAAACTTTACGTCCTTTACGACGACGAGCTGCAAGCACGCGACGTCCGTTTTTAGTTGACATACGGTGACGGAATCCGTGTTTACGTTGACGACGGATTTTACTTGGTTGATAAGTACGTTTCACGATGAATACCTCCTAATAGATTTTCGTATTCGTTTAGCCGGCTATATTTGATCAGTTACTAAACATACCATACTATTTTATAATAAGTCCGTCTAACTGTCAAGCTCTACTTTTTGTTGTATGTGTCTTTTTTTCTGGGAATTTTCAAATAACCTAGAAAAAACGTTGAAAACAGAGAATTCTTATCATCGAAAAAAGACTGAAACAATTTTTCCTTTGCTTCAGTCTTGACGATATTAGCTTTTCTATGCTACAATACTGTTTGACTGATTAAGCAAAGGCGAGTTTTGTCTTAATCGGTGGAGTAGAAGTTACAGCTTCTGCTCCTTTTTTCGTTTTCTATTAAGATTATTATACCATAAATAAAGCTTAAATGTAAAGAAAAATAGCACAAAAAAGCCTTAAAAATCTCCTTTTTTCGGCTATTAATATCTGTATTGTTGTCGATCATAACCAATGTATTTTCCACCCCTTTTCAAAATTTTCTGTGATGGAAAGGGATCGTTATTAGCATGATCTCCTAGAGGTCCTACTCCTAAACGTTTAGTATGATAATAGCGATAGTCTTTACGCCAAGTTCCAAAAAAGAGTTCCTCTAATTGATCAATTCTTTCTACAAGAATAAGCCTCGCCATTGCACAGGCGCCTTTGATTGACCAATACATCCCACGGTGTTTCATCCGATAAGTGACTTGACGATGTTGACTTTCCATGACTCCAATTCCTTTATGAGAGATACCTCTTAATTTAGCGGGTTTGGTATCCTTAAAATTATCAAGCAACTTCTGACGAAACTGTTGAAAATCATAATAATCTTCTTCATCAAAAATTAAAGCCTCAGTAGTATCTAAGACCGTTTTTAATAATTTTCGATCATACGTTTGAACTGCCTTAAAAGCTAAATCTCGAAGGACTTTTGGATAAGGTTTGAAGAATCGTTTGAGTTTTTCTTTTACATGATAGGCATCCCAAAAATGTTCGTGACGTTTAATCTTGAGTGCCTTTTGAATATTTTGAAAGACACGTCTGGTATAACCCTTACCATTATCTGAGTTAGTCACTAAAATGGTTTGATCGGTAATTTCAAAATGATTATAAAGGTAATCTAACAACTCTTCTCTGGCTATATCATAATCAGTATGAATGACTTCATGCTTATTAAGGAGAACTGACCGTCTATGTACTTTTTTAGTTCCTGTATGAATTACAAAATGGGCTAAATCTGTGTTATGCTTCTCGTTATTTTTAGAAGTTGTTTTCACCAGAACACCGTCACCCTCAACATAAATAATCGGTACTTTGATTTTTTCTGGAACTTGTTCCTCCACAAAATAACGATAATGACTCTTTTCAGAGAATAATTGTCCTGTTAATTTAACAGCTTTTAAGACGGTGTCTTTCGTAATATCTAAGCGATAAGCTAGTTTAATCATGCGACAAACTTGGCGATAAGACATTTCTGAAGCATATCTAGCAATGTGATACATTAGTTCGAGAGAACACCTCTGATATTTCTTTAACCCTAGCCAGTCATCAACAGGATAACGTGTCTCATCTCCTCGTCGCCAGCGGCTCCTTGAAAATGTCATTTCACCAAAGGTAAACAGCACCGTTCGCTCACTGCTATCTACTCTTTTATAGCCGTTAGATCGCATAGTGGGAGCTATTTGTTTATCATAGGCTACGACTCGCTTTAAGAACTCATGCTCCCGTTGTTTATAAAGCTCTTCAACAAATCCTCTTTCATCAAATCTCATTACTACCATAGTTCTATTTTAACGAATTTTTGAAAAATTTGTGACATAATCTCTAAAAAAACTTTTCAATCCGTTAAAATTAACACGATCGTACCTTTAACAATTGAAAAGCACAAAAACAGGTAGTAGCTACCCTAACTAGAATAGATACCACCTGTTTTTAATTTATCTTTATAAAACAATTTGATTATAAGCTGTATTAAAAGCTTCTAAAACGTTCTCTGGTACTTTGTCAAAGCTAACTTCAGAGTCATAAATACCTTTGACAATCGTCCGTGAGGTCGCTTCAGCATCCGTACACGTGACTAGAGTTACTTCTGTTTCTTCCGTATCGTCAATCACCGCTACTTGACTAGGAGCAACACTCTCAATCGATGTCACAACGTAGGTATACACCGTTTCTTTATCTGTTAAGTAAATCTTCATCCCCGTTTTAACCTTTTCTAAAGGGGAAAAAAGCATTTGAGAGGAGCCTGTTAAACCAAACACATGATGGCTAGCGAGGGCATAATTGCCACTTCCCATGACTTGATTTTCTTTCATCGTACCTGCTCCATAAGTCAATTCGGTATTACCTAAGCCTTTAAAAATGGGAAGATTAATCCCTACCTCTGGAATAGCAACGCCACCAATGACAGGAAGATTAGCATTATTGGTTTGGGCTTTTAAAACGGATTCCGTTGAAATGGATTCGACCGCATCAAAATCATAACTCACATTAGCGTCTTTATTTTGCTCAATAGTCTTTTTAGAGACCTGTGAAACTTGATACTGATTGGTATTCCAAGCAATTAAGGTATTTCGAATAGAACTGTTAAAGATTAGGACTATTCCTATAAGCAATAACAGCACCAAGAGAAGCGCCTTTAACAGTTTCATTAATTTATCTTTCAGCAATTTTTCACCTCATTCCTTAAAAGCAACTGCTCTTTGTTCTGAGAAGATATCCGGATCAATTTTTAATTGTTCCACTTGCTCTACTGTCATATGCTCATCAACTATTACTTTTAATAGATCCTCACTTGAAAGTTTTGTGGTCGTCTCAACAAAAAGACACTTTCCTGAATTTTCAATCTGTTTTTTATTTGTTGCCATAGTATCATTTCCCTTTGTATCATTTAGTTTATTATATCAGATAAAAAGCACTATAAAAAAGTTAACTACTATCTTTTTGAAACTATCCCTTTTGTTAATTTTTTTACAATGATATTCCAGTGCGTTTTTCATGCGTTTGTTTGATCTCTTTAGCAAAGTCATAATCTTTTACAATCTTATCTCTATGCTTTTTGAGCGTATCACGTTCAATTTGCAGCTCTTTAATCTCTTTTTGCAAGGCTTCTAGTTTTGTATTCTTATCAGTTTTACCTTTTTCAAGAAGTTCAAGACTTATCTCTGATGGAACAATACTATTTTGATAATCAGATAAAGCTCCCATTAATTTATTAAGATAAACCATCTTTTCATCTAAAACCTCTAGAGTCTTATCTGTTTCTTCTAATTGCTCCAAAAATTGAGCTTGTAATTCTTCGAATTGTTTTGAGTTAGTAACCTTGTTAATTGCCAAAAAGTTAAATTCATCAACCAATCTATCTAAGTTGGTAATATTTTTATTTTTAGTTAAAATCATTTCACCATTTTGAGCAGATAGTTGTTTGATTAGTGTTGTCCCATTGATAAAACGATTTTGTTCTGAATGGTCAGCGTTCAAGAAATAAAAGAAATCATTCTTTTTAACAAAAGCTGTAAATGTTCCATCTTCGTTTTGGTCAAGCATTCTTGCAGGAATAGAAACTGTTCCTTTTCGATCTATTCCAAAAGTAATAGGAACATAAATAGACTGGCTAGTAAGTCGCTGCACTTGCCAAGGTTCAATTGTAATTTGTAATTCAAAGTCATCTTGTTTGCTTTCCTGTTCAGCATCATATTTTTCTTTTAGAACATTTAAATCATAGACTACTTCATTTGTTGCAATCTGTTCTTTGATTTTTTCAAGTGAGAACTTTCCTTTTTTTGATAACGTACGGTCACGAATAAAACGCTCTTGTGGTTGATCCATTAACATATATTTAACGTACTTACCACTTGTATCAATTTGCAAATTTAAAGCTTTTGCTTTTTGTAAAAAATCATTCATATCTAACGAATGTTTTAATAAAAAATTCAAGCGCTCTTTAATCTCAAAACGATAACTATTTTTCCGCCTCCATGCAGCATATTCTGTATGTGAATTTCTAAGTTTTGGTTCTAAAACTTTTGCACCATAAAGCTCAGCATACTGATTTGAAATTTGAAAAAGATTGCGAGCTGTATTTTTTTGCCAACGAAATTTTTTTAACGTAACTTCGTTCGTTGTGTTAAAAATAATATGATTGTGTAAGTGACCTTTATCCATGTGCGTTGCAACAACAAATTGATAATCACCACCAGTTAACTCTAAAGCGGTTTTTCGTCCAATCTCATTAACTTGTTCAGGTGTTAAATCATCTTTTGGAGAAAAAGACTGAATGATATGATGCGCTAAAACACGTTTATCATTTTTTAAATCAGACAATTCATCATTATTGTACAAAACATCAACAGATTGTTTTAGCAAAACAAAATCTTCATAAATCGTTTGTGGATCAGATATGTCTGTCAAATCATGACCAGATACTAATCGTTTCATCACTTGACCATCGACAATCTCATAAGAATAATTTTCATCACCTTCCAAATGTTCAATATCTAATTTTAAGGTTGCATTATCACGTGTAATATAATCAATTGCACGTTTTAAGTTACGACCTGTTTTAATCTGAAACACCTTCGTCACTACCATTTAATTTAGCACGTCCTTTCGTTTTAAATTCATCAAAAAGTAATTTCTTCATGTCATTAATTTCAGTTTGTAAAGCTTTAAATAGTTCATTATCAATCTCATCAAAAGTGTTAACATAGCGAACTAGCTGATTGACGTTTTGACCAATACGATTAACTTCAATTCGTAACTTCTGTAATTCGGAATAATCATAAGTTTCAATTTTTCCTTCAAGTAACATTTCTAAAGCATATGCTTGAAACGTTTCTTTCTTTGAGAGTTTAACTCTATTTCTAATTGTGTTAGCTTCATCGGGCTTGGCTCTAATAATAAATTGTGTTGAGCGAACTCGTTTTTTTGTCTCCATTACAATATTCCTTTCTAAAAAACTGATAAAATGTAGTTTTTTGATATGCCTCTGGAAGAGGGCTACTTTTACTCTGGCGAGATTAGCAAGTGGATAGCCACTTACGAAAATAAAAAGCAAAAAAGCCTATTTGTAGGGCATCCCCACAAACAGACTTTTGACTTTTTACATTTTGGGGAAATCCCCAATCCCCTTTTTCGCACTTCATGCATTTTTCAAAATTGACAACTTTTGATAAGTGCATTTTGGTAAAATGCAGCAATAGAAAAACTGACAATTTTCAAATTGTCAGCATTCTCTCTTGTGTGATTTTTATTTTTTGCTAGTTGGTTCCCAAGAAAAAACTTCCGTTTTTATCTTTTGATAAGCATCTTCTGACAATTCTTCTAGGGTAGCAATACTAACAGAAAGATCATCGAGATATTCATTATTATCCTCAATTGACATTCCTTCAAAATCTGTTTTTAACATATCCAATACATCATCTTTTGATTTTTGGATAATATCAACATTAACTGTTTTAACTCCTTTGAGCCATTCACTCATATCAAAATAATAACTCATTAATAACATTTCAGTTGTCATCATCATTTCTTCTGTTATCATAACTTATTTCTCCTTCTACTTTTAAAGTCAATCCTTTTTTATGCGACCTACGCTGCGTTACTGCTTCATAGGTCGATTGACTTTTTTTGATTGTTCTTCTTTAGCGGATGCTGTTTGAACAGTTTCACCTTTTGCTTTTTTCAAACTTTGATAAAATGGATTAGCTGTTTTTTCTAATTCACGTTTTTGATTTTCGGTTAACTTTTCATCTTTTAAAACTGTTAGGCTTTGATATTTTTCTAAATGTTTATCAATACGTTTCATAAGAGAGCTTGCTTCTTCTTGAACAATTTCAAGCTGTGCTTTTAGATTTTCTAGTCCATCTGGTTCTTGCGACCAAGAAGCAAGATAGGCAAATGAGTCACCGCTTGTATCAAAACCTAGATGATTAGATACAACATAAGCAATTGACTCAGCTTGTAGTTCTTTTGAAGAGCGCGTTAATTTACCTTCAAAACGTTCTGTTAAACTTTTCTTATTGTGTAATTCAGAATGTACCATTTCATGAATTAGCGTTGAAAGAGTTTGCTCGTAAGTCATACCTTTTTTGATTGTTATTTCATTTGTTTTTGGATTGTAAAAACCATCTGATTTTTCAAGTTCTCTAAAACGAATTGGAATACCATTTTCTTTTTGGGAAATATCTCTTAAGGCTCGGTAAACATTTTGATAATACTCTTTATTAATTTGGCTAGGAATAGCCCCACCCATTTTAGGTAAATCTAATTCTTTACCTTCGACAGGTGAGACTTGGCTAATATCAAAAACAGGAACGGGTTTAAAGTAAGTGAGCGTTTCTTTTTCACCAGTATCGGCATTAATGACAGGTTTACCGTCAGCATCTTTTTTAATAACAGTGACTGGAGCTTGAACATAAAGGGCTTTTTCACCTTTATTAACATGACCATTTCTTTTTTTCCACTCATTGAAAGAAGCTACCATACTTGCTTCTGGTAATTGAGCTTTGATTAATTGAATGTTTCTTACAGAATAGTTATTAAAGTGTGACATTCCTTCAAGAAAGTTCTTATAGTTGTCACTATCAAAATAATCTTTAATTCCTTCTTGTAAATGTTGATTGAGTGATGCTGTATTTTTAGCTTTAATCATTTCTGATAATGTTAAGTCACGTTTATTCATTTCTTCTTTTCGACTGTCTGGTGTATCTGATGGATTAGTGGCATCCGTACCACCAGCTTTTTCAACGCTATCTAAAATACCATCTCCATCCGTATCTGGACTGTATGGATTAGTACCTAGTGCAATTTCTTCATCATCTGTTAGACCATCACCATCTGAGTCCTTGTATTCTTCTAATGCTGCTTTTGTTTGTTCTAAGGAATAGTTGTCTTCTTCCTTTGCCTTATTTTCTTGTAAAATCCGAAACAGTTTTTGCCCGCCATCTTTAACATATTCTTTATTGATAGCGACTTGTTCAAGCTGTCCGTCACGGTCACGATAAATCCCTAAAATGGTTTTACCAGGCGGTGCCTGCGTAAACTCATCTAGCAAATCAGGAGTAAGTTCTAAAAGAGAAGCTGGATACAGCCCTTCTTCATTTGACCGAAAAGCCGTTACAAAACCACCCTCATCTGATTTAATAGCTGTTTCCATATCAATATTATGCAGCCTAGGAATATCAGCAACATAATCAAAATAAAACGCATCCGTTCTTAGCATGTCTTTGATTTCTGGTAAGACTTGCAATTTTTGGAAAGCTGCGCCTCGGTTCGCTATCATTAAATGGTCAAAATCGCCATTGCCTTCCGCAAAATCCTGCAAGGTTTTTTCCGCTGTTTGACCGTCCTTTAACGGAAAAAGTCCTGTTAAGTGCATGAATTGTTTCTCTTCAAAAGTGATTTGAACGATTAAGAGAGATTTAATAGTTTCGTCTTTATACACGTAAGAGATGGTACTATTGGCAAGGTTATCTCTATACCACTGTGCAGCTTCCTGCAGTCCTTGTGCATAGTTATTGACCCTATCTAAATCCCGTTTCGTTGCTAAGTGATAACCTGACTTTCTTCTTGACTGATTAGGATTTGAAATGGTAAAATGAAGTAAAGATTGGTTCTGAGTTTGACTTGGTAACAAGTCATTCAACGGTTGCGACTGAGTCGCTTCAGGTAGAGGTGCTGCCTCCTGACGATTGTCAGGTAAATCCCCTAGTTTATGACCAATCTTTTTGTGTTGCTCTGAAATAGAAACCGTTGCCTCTTGAAGCTGTTCAGGAGCCTTTTTAGTTTCTTCCTCTTCTGGTTTAGTACCATACCGATTTTCTAAGAACTCGTCATCAATTCTAAAGCTGCCATAAGAAGTTAAGTCACCATCAACTTCTTTTGCTTGTTTTTTCTTCTTGGCTTTTGACGGTGTTAGGTCGGCTAGGTTATCAAAGAGGGCTAACTGATCCTTGTTTGTTTTCTTCATCGTCTGATTTTCCATGGGGGTGTTCTCCTTCTTCATTTGTTTAAGATAATCATTCCAATCCATTTTATTTTGAGCTTCTTGACGGGGTGGTAAATCTGCTACTACAGGAATACCTTCCTCTTGCAAGTCTTTAACAAAGTTTTGACCTTTTTCATCATTATCAACCGCTAGCGTAATCATATATGGATGCTCTTGTAAAATGTTTGTTGTCTTATTTAAGGCATCTAAAGCCCCTCTAATTTGCTCAGTTGACATGGTTTGAGAGTATTTACCATCTGTTAGCATATCAGCAACATAACGACTAATAACACTCTTTTTAAGCCCCTCCATAGCTACTAATTTGACATCCTGAAGCTCATCTTTATGTAACTCATAATAAGACATCAAATCAATTGGGGCTTCCGCAAAGACTAACCGTTTAGGAGTCCCAATATCTAAACTAAAGCCTGCAGTTCCCTCCGAATTCTTCATAATTTGCTTAAGGCGTCCACGTTCAGGATGCTGAACACGATTTTCAACAATTCCCTGAAGACTGGCACCTATCATTTTTCCGTCACTATCACGACTTTTAAAAACAATCACAGGTTCAAAATAGTCCCCTTTTTTACGTGTTGCAGTCGCTAGATTACCTGATGCTAAGAATGCATCAATCGTTTCATCCGACAAGCTACGTTCTTCTTTCAAATACTGTCTCCCAATATTAAAATCAGGGTGCTCATAGCGTTCTAAATAATACTCAAAGGGTTCTTTCACAATTGGTTGTACTGTTACATTGTCAAAGTGACCAGTTTCAAGAAAGGCTGCTGCTTCTCTAAAACTTGGTTTATGACCTGTCATTTCTTCTTGTACCACTTGAACCAGGTCAATAGTATTTGTGCCAATACTTCTTGACCACCAGCGGAACGTATTCGTATTAGGGTAGATATGAAAGCTATCATGTTCTTCCCAATAATAGGTACCACTGGAACCTGGTCTTAGTGTCATTCCTAAAGATTCCGCAACTGCCACAATATCCATGCTAACGAGTTTTTGTTTTTGTGCTTCAAAACGTTGTGAAAGTAATTCTTGCATATTTGCCATAATAATCTCCTTTCCATAAAAAAGCGCTACTATGTTGACTAAATAGTAGCAGCTATAATTGTTTGCCTTTTTCAATTTGTTTGGTAATCGCCCATTTGATTTTGTTAACAAAGGCTTCTTTTTGAATTTTTCCTTGTCCAATTTGAGCTAAGACTTCTTCCCATTTTCCTGTTGTTTCAGGATTAGTATAAGCAATCTCTAATTGGTCAAGATAATGAATAAGTAACTTCCCTCTTTCTGTTGGGAAAAATTGTCCTGTTTTCTTATTCTTAGTAACATAACCTTTATCTTGAATGAGATCAATCATCCCATCACGAGTTGCGGAAGTACCTAAATTGTATTTTGGCAACAGTTTCTTTAGTAGAATTTGCTCGGTAATTCGTGTTGGTGGCTTGGTCATTTCTTCTAAGAGTTTACATTCAACGGAAACCTCTTGACCTTCCTGATAATTGGGTAACTCTTTATCTTCTTTTTTAACCGCTAAATAGTTACGCCATCCCTTATCCTCAGTTACAGCACCAGTTGCTTTAAATTCAAGCCCATGATTATCGAGAATAACACTTGTTGATTGGTAACGGTAGTCAGGTGTAAACATCAGCAACGTTCTAAAGACCACTTTTTTATAAATGAGATTTTCATCATCACTTAAGTCACTCAAATCTGGAATGATTTCCGTTGGAATAATGGCATAGTGTTCTAACACTTTCTTATCATTCACGTAAACTTTTCTTGGCGAGCGATTAGGTGTTTCTAATTGCTTATTGATTGCCCTTTGATAATCTTCAATATGTTCAACAAGATAAGCAAATTCATTGGTTGTAATCAAGGTTGAATCAGTACGTGGATAAGAAAGATAGCCTTTTTGATACAGGCTTTGAACCAATTCTTTGGTTTTAGTGGCATCAAAATGATATAACTTACTCATTTCTGATTGAAAATTGGTTAAGTTATAAAGCTTAGGCGCTTCTTGTACCTTTTCTTCACTCGTAACTGTTCTGACAACGGCAGTATTGGCTAACTGTTGTAAAACTTGTTCTGCTTCAACTTTTGATTGATACTTAATATCATTGCTAAAGGTAACCTTAGCTTCATGGTCGATAAGTTTTAGTTGCCAGTAAGGACTTGGTTTAAAGTTTTCAATGGCTTCATCATTTCTAACAATTAGACTAACAATAGGTGTTTGAACACGTCCAACCGACATCGAATGTTCTTTTTTATCCAGGTAGCCTTCCTCTTTCATTTTGATGGTTACGAAAGGACTTAAATTAAACCCAACAAGCCAATCAGCATCACCTCTTGCATCAGCTTCATGAAAATAGTTAATGGAATCAGAAGGATTTCTCAAGTTAGCAAAGGCTTGTTCTAATCCTTTTTTCGTTAAAGAATTTGCCCATAAGCGATATTTAACTTTCTTTAGTGCTCCTGGGATTAATTCTAAAATCCGATAGGCAATCGCTTCTCCTTCACGATCAGGGTCAGTACCAATGATGATGGCATCCACTTCTTTAACCGCTTGTTTGATAGCCTTAAACCGTTTAATAGTATCCTTTTTAGGCTCATAAGAAAAGCCTTCAGGCAAAGCTGGTAGATTAGCCATCTCCCAATTTTCAAAGTTAACATATGGGTTAACACGTTCAACTAAATGACCGACGGCTGGAGCAACAATTACTTCAGCATTTAATACAGACGACTGAACACGCCAAACGCCTTTATCACTTTTAGGATTTCCTAAAGCGTTCGCATATTTTTTGGCTTGATCTGGCTTTTCTGCCAGTAATAGGTATTTCAATGAAATCACCATCCTTCCTGTAAATCAAAAGTAGCTAATTACTAAAATTAACTGCAGCATAAAAATAATTTCTAATTAAAAAGATAAATGTTAAAATATCGTCAAAATAAAAAACGAGGTACATATTATGTCTGATTTCAAATTTTTTAGACTAGCTAATTTTTTTAAAAATAACAGTGAAACAATTAAACTATTTAATTTCTCTTTTAATTCAAAAAAATTTAGTTTACTCTGTAAAACGTATGAGACTGCTCTAGTTTTTGGCAAAATAGGTACAGTTGAATCTTTTATTTTACCTATCTCCTCAGATTTTAAAACTCCTTTATTTTTAGAACGAGAAAAGTTCAAAGAACTTTGTCATTTTTTTGAACTAAAGTATGACCCTAATGTGAAGGTTAAACCATTTGATATTTTTAAAACAATTGATGGACTATTAACCGAAAAACTATTGCCTGAGAATACTCCTAGGAAAGAAATTGTTAGAGCTTACCAACTCGAAGAACCTGAAAACATTTATTTTGGTGGCTTTATTCATTGGAAAACAAGGCACGTATCTGAAGAAAACCGCAACAAGACTAAATTATTACTTCCAGAAGTTTATGAACAAATCAAAAATCTAAATGTGTCAGTTAGGTTCATTGCAATAAAAAAGGACATAGAAACTGAACTTTATGAGATTAACGAACAACTAGCTACATTGAAGTAAGATCAACCATAACTCTTTTCAACAGCGGTTCATCTTTATCTGATAATTTTAGCCAATAAATACTATCATTACTTAAAGGTAAACCCATATTATCTACCAAAAAATACTGATATATTTTTTCCTTGCTGCTACTATCACTTATTTCATATAGTGGAGACAATCTCCTTGTTGAATTTTTTAAATCTTCCTCGGTTAGATCAAAAGTATCTTTTAAAATGTTTTCTGGGTACTCTATCATAAGACCAATTTTTGAGGATATAGACTGGTAACCTTCAATTACAAATATTGGAAATTCTTGATTAATATTCATATTCAACTCCTTGTATACAACAAAAGCTACACCGAATCGATGTAGCTTACTTTTTATCCGATAAATTTAATAATAACTGTTCAAGTTTAGTAACCAAAGGATCATCTGGATGCTCCTTTAGATAATTAATTAGCTCTTCTTCTGAAATCCCATGCGTCTTGAAGAATGTACTTTGTTTTGACTCTGCCATAAAAACCTCCTGGGATTATTATACTTAAATTTATCAAATTTCACCATAATAATCATCAGTTTCGTCCTCTTCTTCAGGTGGTAGTTCAAAGAGTTCACCTGTTTCAAAATCTACTGTCCTTAAGTGAGTTGGTGGTGTCTGAGATTGGCTTTCTATGCTCATTTCAGGCATTTGAACGGGTACTTGTTCATAAACAGGATCTTCTGCAGCTTGTGTACTTGCTTCTTCAGCTGTTGCTGCTTCAACTTCAGTTGTTTTTGAAGTATCAATATCATTATCTTTAACAAACTGATCATAGCCTTTCATATCTGGATACCAGATATTTTTAGGGTCAATTTTTCCATCACGTGCATTATTAAAGAGCTCTGGATCTTCAACCATGAAACGAATGTAACTATACCATTTTCCATCATTTGGATTATTAGATAATTCGTCTTTCATTGGATGGTCTGTCACCATCGCTTTTTTATCACGCAAAACATTTTGTTTTGAGATAAACACCAATGCTTCGTCAACACCGATACGTGCAATTTCATCAGGTGTCATTAAATCACGCTGATGGGCTTGTGTACTTGTAGATCCTGATACACGTTGACCACGTTGTTCAGAATAGCTTTTTTGTGTGATGGTTTGTTTCCCAGCCCGCATCGAGAAGTAACGCATGGTGTCTTCATCGTTAGTCCCCAAAAATAGTAAGGTTGCGCAGTTATTAACCATAGATTTTCTTGCTTTATCACCATAAATCGTATCAAGCTGACTGATGGCTTGAATAATGATTTTAACAGACATTTCACGACTCCGAATAGAAGCCAAAACTTCATTGAAATGAGGTATTTTACCAATGTTCGCAAATTCATCAAAAATAAATTGAACATGTACTAAATCATCAGCTGTATAACCGTCTTTCTTTCCTTGAATAATAGCATCGGCATTGTGTGTCAATTGGTCAAACATGACTGTGAACAAAGTAGATGCTAGGAAACTATAAGCTTTATTGGTTTCTGAAATAGCAACAAAAACAGCTGTCTTTTCAGTATTCCAAGTATCCATCTCCATAGTGTCAGCCATAATCAAATTAGTGACAGCTTGGTGATCGAAGATAGAATATTGTGTAGCAACAATCGCAAGAACACTGGTTCTTGTTTCAGCTTCAAAGTTACTGTTAAACAAGTCCCATTGTCGACAAGCATAATTTCCAGGCATAGCTTTTTCGAGATTTGCAAACATCTTTTCAACAGGACTAGGTTCATTTTCATTTGGACGTTTCATGTTACGAAGTAATTCAGAGACCATTGATAGGTTAGGGGTGTAATTTTGAACCTGACTATCAAAATAGAGATAACCAATCAATGCACGATTAAGAAGAAGTTTTGCTTGATTCCAGAAATCTTCACCTTCACGATCACCTTTTTTACTTCCTTCAACGATTGCTTCTGTGATACGGTCAATATCTAATTCGGACTTCATGTAATGAAAAGGATTGAACATATCTGATTTAGTGAGGTTAACCAGGTCAAAAACTTTAACCTGGTAGCCATGTTCTTCAAGCATCTTACCAGTTTCCCGAACTAAAAGTCCTTTGGGGTCGGTAACAATAAAGCTTGAGTTCATTTGCATAAGGTTAGGTTTAACATAAGTGAATGTTTTACCATCACCAGGAAGCCCAACAACAAGAACATTTTTATTAAGTTGCCACTGAAACGGAAGATTTTTATTAAATAAACCCATTTGAGCGTTTTTTGTAAAAATCATATTATTAGTTGGTTCTGAATCCTTAAAACCAGATAATTCTTGAGCTGTAGCAAATTTTGCTGAACCAGCTTCCTCACCGTGACGGTAATTTTCGGCTGGTTTAACTTTTAAGTAAAACATCATCCCAATAAAAAAGCCCACTAAAGCTGCTAAAATAGCAAGTGGACTAAATTTAGGATAAAAATATGGTGGTTCAACATATTTTTCCAGGACATAGGTATATTGACTAAATAGATTGCTCATATCAGGTTTAGGAGCAATGCTATATAGCACATAGGCTCTATGAGTTAAAAAAGCAAAAACCAGACTGATAATTAGATAGGGGATAAGAGGTTTCTTTTGGAGTTTCATCAGATACTCTTTCCTTTCTTCTTAGCTTTAACAGTATCAAGTTTTTCCTTAGTGGCTCTCTTGATTTTGGCAATCTGTTCTTTTGGTGTTAACTCCTTTTCTGACTTCATGTACTTTTCTTTGGCTTTTTTAGGGTCATTGATAATTTCTTTGAGCGTATGTTGTAAAGCATCCGCAATAACTTCCCTATTAGGAGCCTCAAACCAGACTTGTTTTGTTCCATCACCTAAATCTTTAAAAGCGAAGCGAACACCTGATTTTTTAAGCTCATCCGTAAACTTTTTAAGGTTAACATCTGCTTCTAAGAAATCGATATGATCTTTCGTCAAAGATGACTGATTGAGGTTTTTAAAAGACTGTTCCCCGATCTGTTTGTGTTCATCATAAGTTTTATACAGCTGTTGTGCCGCATAGGCTAAGAATTGAAATAGTTGTTTACCTGTTTCAAGAGTGACACGTGCACCTCTATCAAAAATTTGTTCTTGATCCATCTTTCTCCTCCTTTATGGATAAGCAGTTAATTTAGGAGCTTTTGAGACTAGATAGCCATATTTTGCTTCTTTGTTTTGTTTTACAGTTAATGTCAGACGTTTGTTGGCTGTTGAATTATCGTCATAGCGACAATTGATAACATAAGTCAAAGTCGCTACTTTTTTAGTCATCACTTCTTTTTCTAACAAGACACTAACTGTTGTTGCTTTATCGGTATCAAACTGTTTTAAATCAAGCGAATTAGAAATAAACTCCTCACGAGCTGAGGAGTTCGCAAAATAATTACTGATGAAATAGCGACAAAAAACATCTACTCCTTGATTAATGGTAGTCTGTTGTGTTTTACTCTCCTCTTTTTGATACCTACTGTAATGATTAGTAAGAGAAATCGCTAAACTAAAAATTGAGAATAACAAAGCTATCATTACCCAAAAACGATTAGAAGACTTGGGAGTTGTTTTAACAGATGGCTTTGATTTGCTCATGTTTTCGTTTGCGATTGATAATTCATGTTTTTTCTTTTGGACTCTTTGAGATTTTTCTTGCTTAGTCCCACGGTTCCAGAAGAATTTCTTATCCTTTTTTAGTCCAAACTCACCTAAAAGAGTTTTAACATCCTGATCTCCAGACGATGGAATAGTGAGTTCCATTGACTCTAGCAGTTCTTCGTTTTTATCAAGATGAAAAAGTTGAAAAGTGGCTGTGGTGTTTAGCTGCAAGCAACGATTTTCTTCACCTTCCAAGAAAAATTCTAACTCTTCTCGATTTTGAAAATCGCGCTGTTGACCTGTACTTAATCTTGTAATGTGAAACATTACGCATCACCCCCCAAGTTTGTCCTTATTGTCAGCTAGAAAGGCTTCCAAATCCGAAAGGCTCATCCCATATTCCTGTAAAATTTCTTGTTGACGTTTGGCTTCAAGTTCTTTAATATCGGCTTCCAGTTGTTTAATTTTCTTTTGAGCCGCTTCAAGAGATGCTTTTGCTTTATTGAGTTGTTTCAATTTGTCTTTCAAGCGATCACTTGTTGATTTTTGACGGCGTGCTGATTTAGCAGTGTGATTATTTGTTTCAAAAGTCGTTTTATTCATTGTCTAGTTCCCCTTCTATAGTGATAAATTATCTAAACTATCGTTAACAATAGTTTTTTCTTTAACAGGATAGTCACCTTGATTTTGATTAACGGCAACAATATACCATTTATCAACTTGGACTTCGGTAACTTTATGAGTTACCTCTTTTTTATCTTTATAAGTTCTAGTCTGCAAACGCCCTGTAACCTGAAGAGTATCGCCTTTAGCTGTTAACGTATGGAAACTCTCAGCTGGTGCTCCCCACAAAACACAATCAATAAAGTCAGCTGGGTAAGCCCCCCTCTTCTGTTTTATAATCTCTGCTTGAAGCAAGCGTAAAAGAGACCACTGAACGGTCGTTCACCTTTTTTAGTTCTACATCTTTCGTCAGACGTCCTGTAATAATACTTTGGTTTAACATATGATTATTCTCCTATTCATCATTACTTGCAATGACATCCCCATAAGAATCTTGTGAAGTTGTCAGATCTTGTGAGTCTGTAATTAATAGTGTGCTCATATTATTTACTAAGTATTTTCCATCAACTTGATTGTAAGTTAGCTGAATAATGGTGTTGTTATCTACACCTAATTGAGCACCTTCCGTTGAATTCTTTTTCTGAAGCAAATCATTTGTATAATTGACATAACAAATAACTTTATCATTCGTTTTATCAATATAAATTTGAGCATCTTTAAATTCAAAATTGACAACAAAACCTTTATAAGCTTGATTTTGTGCCGTTTCTTCTTCAGAAACAGCAGCATTATACATGCCATCAGTCATGTAATCTTTGTAACGATTACGATTTTCCTCTAAATCTTTTTTAGTGTAATAGGCAATTAAAAATTGCTTAACCCAGCTTTCGGTTAACTGCTGACCTTCTTTAGTTTTCTTCACTGAAGTTGTGTGACTTGAAGATTGATTATCTGTTTTCTTTCCCATTGTTCCAAATCCTAAACCAATGAGAAAGATAATGATAATCCCTACAATCATCATGATACGTTTAAAAAAGGTCACTTTAAATTCATCTATCATTATCTTTCCTTTCTGTTACTGTTAAGGGGTTGCAAACGTATAATATGAGGCGTTTCGACAAACACGCCAATGAATTTGACTTTGGTTGCCTGCGTAGTTACATTCTGATACTAGAAAGCTGCCATCGCTATTGACTGCCTCAACAATCATGACATGTCCGTAAATAGCGTAAGTGCCGTCAAAACCGCCAGCGGTTGAACAAACGGCACCGGCAGATGGTGTGGTTGAATAATGCCAGCCTTTAGCAATTAAGTTTCTCACCCAATCTTTACCATTTCCTAGGTGACCATAAGCTCCTGAAAGGTCTGTGATTTCTCCTAGTTCTACCAAACGATTATAAGCATACCAGGTACACTGACCAACTTTATAACCACTACCTGCTTGTGTAGTCATACTTGCAGAGGTTGGCATGCTTTTGATTTTATCTCGATACTCCTCAGGAAAATTCCAAGAAGAAGCCATTGTACCACCACCTGCAATTGATTGGTGGAACCAAGACAATGCTTGCTTAGCATAACTTTGACGTTGTGAAAGTGTTCCATTATTAATTCCTTCCCATTGGGTTAAAAAGGTCTTGGTAAGGCTATCGGTATCAGCGTTAGAGTTTAAAATACTTTTTAAAATATTTTGATAGTAAGGTGAATCACCTTCTAACATAAATCGTACTTGTGTTTCTAATTCATACCATTTTTTACCAATTGAATTAGCATAATTGATTAGCATGGTATGACGAGTACCGCCATCAGTGGTGTCAGTCCATTGTCCCAAACCAAGTCCACGATGAAGGATATTAGGATAACCACCACCATAAATTGTTGTACCACTCATGTTTAACCAGTTTTCATCATCCCAACAACCGTCAGATGCACCAATAGGTGGGCTTAAGTAATCACCTTCGGCACGCTTTGCTGTAATAGATGACTCAACAGCAAAATTACCAACAACAGCAGCAATACCATTGTCAGTAGCACTTGGATAAAACTTCTTCATCAAGTCATAAAATTGTTTGGCACGTCCACTTAATTCAGATGACGTTCGCATAACAACTGTTGTTTGAGCGTACTTTACAAATGGAAAATAAAAGCCTGGATTAACTAGCACCCAAACATTTGTTTTATTTTTCTTCGTCTGTTCCGTATAGCCATAAGAGACATCTTTATTTTTTATATCTTGTAACCACTGAGAGTCTTTATCATCAACTTCACCATAATTTTTGGCGTAAGCAATCTTTTGTGAACCACCTGAAACAGCACCAAGTTCAGCTCCTGCTTCTACCTTATCACCTGTTTTAACTCGAATAGCTGATATGTTATAAAAAATAAAACGAGCATCGTTATCTGAAATAATTAAATTAGTTGTTTTCGTTTCGTTACCCTTTAAATCCTTTGTTGTAACGGTAACCTTACCATCCATAGTGGCAAAAAGCTTTTGACCTGATTGAGCTTGAAGCGTGGTTGTTGGATCAATCTCATCTTTTGAGGTATAACCATATCGTTTTGAAATCGTTAAATAATCTGTATCGCTCTTTTCATCATCAGCGGAGTAGAAGGGATTAATTAATTCTTGAGTAGCTAAGTATTTTCCTGTTTCGGATTGGCTCTCAAGGATTTCTTTATAATCTGCTAAATCATCCTTATCTAGCTTCATCCACTCTTTGCCATTAGTGTAAAGTTCCGCCATAGTTTTTAGATTATCAATATCACCGTTTTCTTCTTTCCAAATATCATCAAGCGCATCCGAAAAATGATTAAACCCAAGCGCTCCTGTCAATTTACCACCTGTCCCATCATTCCAGTTAGCATCTGGTTCCCATTCACCACCATAGCGAAAGTTCATATAAAGTAAGATGGAGTCAATATCCGTGTAATATTCGACCTGATCAGACGATTTTTGACGATCAACTTGTGAAATATGAAGCCAGGATTGATTAAGCGTAAAATCATTTTGTTGAATAACATTACTTGAAAAGATTGAGGATACAATGATTATCAAAAACAAGATAAAAGCAACTACCGCACTAGCAATCCAGGTAATTGGATTAGCTAATATCGTGGCAGTAGCGGTTGCTGCCGTCTTAACAGCTGAAGCAGCCACTTGTGCTGTTTTAGTAGCAGCTTTAGCCGTTGTTTTAGTTGCAAATTTAGCACCAGCCTTAGTGCTTCTATAAGCTCCTCGACTAACATTAACCATACCTTTACTCTTTCGATAGGCTAGTTTAGCGCCTCGCCAAGTCACCTTACCAGCCTGCTTAGCAACTGCTTTTGATTGTCTTGTTCGATATTGCCAATTTTGTAAATCTGACAAAGTATCATCTTGATCCATGGCAGTGGTTTTAATTTGATGACTAGCATTTAATGCAATGTTTTTACCAGTCCGTCTAGCTTTCTGACCGATGGTTGGATTAGTCTTTCTGACTTTCTTTTTGATTTTCTTAGTAGCTTTGATTTCAGCTTTGGCTTTTTTGACATTAACCTCTAACTCTTTTAGTTTTTCAGCTTTTTCTTTAGCTGTTAAATCAGCCGTTTTTAATTCTTCTTTGGCTTTATTTAAGGCTGTTTCAGCTTTTTTAAGATCAGTTTTAGCTTTTCCATATTCCGCTTTAGATGCTTTTTGAGCTTTTCGAGCAGATAGCTGATTGTGACGTTGAACACTCTCTCTAATGTGGCGATTTCTCACCACACGCTTTCTTAAATCATTGTTGTCGGACATGACTCACCTCCTTTCAGAAATGTTTAATATTAATAAAAATAAGTTTTTAAAAGCAGATAACTTTTAAAGATAATAACAACAGCCACTATAATCAAACTACAGAAAATACCAAAATCCACATAGATGAGTTTTGTAGGATCAATATCTGATATTTTTATGCGAGTATTACAGGCAATTGTAGGAGGCCTAATTTATCCTCATCTGTAGATATTGATTTATTTTTCTGATTCTTATGGTGATTCTTATGGCTTAAATAAGCCGCTACAGTAGCGACAAACGCAGCACTCATGATTATTATTCTCCTTCAAATTTACGGTAAGCATCGGTAGCGACCAACCTGAACAACTCAGTATTCTTAGGGATTGGATTTTCAAATGGTACTGCTGTTTGACCTGCAATGATTAACCCTGTACCTTTCGCTTTAGGCTTTTCAACATAACGAATAAGCGCATCTGTCAAATTAATGGTTTGCGTTAAATAAGCTAAGTCAGTTTTCTTTTGCTTCAGCAAAACGATAAATTCACTGTTTGAAATCAGCTTACGTCCCTCAGTACGTTCCAACAATGTTTCAACGTTTTGAGTGATTCCTGTTGGAATAGCACCATATTTACGCACACGAGCATAAAGATTAGTAAAGAATGCTGCTTGATTATCCGTTAAGAATTGATTTTGCATTTCATCAAAGTAAATGTGAGTTGTTAATTTACCTTGATTGTTAACGACCTGATTCCAAATGTAATCTTGCACGACCATCAAAGCAAAAGGTTTTAATTTACCATCCAATTTCTTGAGGTTGAAAATGACTACTTGATTATTCAAATTAACATTAGTTTCATGAGCAAAAATATTTTGAGAGCCATTCGTGTAAGATTCCGACTTCAGCGCTAAATCTTGAGCAACGTCTTCAGGTTGTTCCAGTAGGATGTTGTACCAGTCCTTTAAAGTTGGTGTTCTATCTGTGATACGCTCATAACATAGACGTGTGACACGGTCAATAATTGAAAAGTCTTCATCAGTAACTTCTTGAAGAATATTTTCAAAAAGCCCCATAATTAGTGAGGATTTTTCACCAATTGGATCACCATCTTCAGCTGATAGATTTTCTTCATCTGGCAAATCCATCAAATTCAAGTGTGTCTGTGAACCTGGGAAAATATCAATCAACTGAGCATCAAATGCACGTCCAATATCAGAATATTCATCCTCAGGGTCAACAATAATAATACGGTCATCAGGATACCTTAAAATTGTTGGAATAACTTCACTAGTCTTAACAAATACTGACTTCCCAGAACCAGAAGAACCTAAAATAACACCAGATGACGTGTTCAAATCACGTTGACGATCAAGTGTGATAATGTTATTTGAGATTTGATTTTGTCCGTAATAGATTGCCATAGGGCTTTTGCTTTGTAAATCTGTATTGGTAAATGGAATTTGTGTGGCAATATTGGTTGTTGTCATATCACGCATGAAACGGCGTTTAACATCCAAATATGTTTTTCCGATTGGCAACATGGTGTTAAGTGCTTCTTCTTGGTGATAGTAAGTTTCTTCAAAATCAACCACATGTTTACGTGCTGCTTGTTTGACCCGATTCGTATAATCAGCAAGTTCTTCAGGGGTATCTGCTTTTAACATAACTGCAAAGATGCCTGAAAACATTTTTTGATCATTATCATTAATTTCAGCACTCCATTTTTCAGCTTCTTCAGCTGTTGCTTGAGCTACACCTGATACTGCTAAATTTCCTGAAATACCTTTATCAGCTGCAACTTTTTGGGACTTAATCATATCCATTTTCACACCAGCTTCAGCTATATTAATCTTCTTAACAGCTTCAGCAACATCATATGGTTTAGCGTGAATCGTAATGGCTAATTCAATCCCAATATCTGTGATTGATTTGATTAAGCGATCATTTAGAAAAGCTGGAAAGCTTCTAGCAAAGAGAACCTTGCAATACTTTTTATCCACCATAAATTGATCTTGTTGAAACCAAATCCGCCCAGGAGCAACAAAAGATTTTGTTGTTAAACCGCTAATACGAACATCTTTGTAATCAACGTTAAGATATGGATTACCTCTCAATAAGTCAGCGAAAATATTTAGTCGCTCTGTTCCTGTTAAAGGTGTAAACGGAATATCGATTACTTGAAATTGTTTTGAAAAGTTATTTTCAACATCATTTAATTTACGATAAGCCTGCTTACGGTCTCGTGCAGACGTTGAAACAGTGATAAATTTTTCAACCTTAAAATTATTTTGGTCAGTCGCAAAACGTGATGTAATCATATCATTGTATTCTTGACGATAGACATCACGGTCATCACTTTCAAGTTCATAGGTAATTTGACTTAAAAGCGTTGATGGAACTGGACGATTAATAATTAGCAATTGATAAGTATTATCACTATCCAAGCCGTTTAAAGCTTCAACATAATAATCAATAATATCAAGCTTTTCATCCTCATCAGCTGTGATATAGTTAGTATCACCTAACTCCCAAGTTTTAGAGTATTCTTCATCAACAATATGCATCAATCCATCTTCAAATAAAGACGTGTATTTAATTGTGTTTTGAGTGCTAGCTTTCAAAGCTTTTTTAAGTTGCTTTGCTCGCTCTTTATCTTGTTTAGTCAAAGGTGTCGTTCCATTCATGGACGCCCTTTTGTTGAATAAACGTACCATTCATTTCCTCACTTTCAAAATCTGTTTGATAAGCACGTTCTTGTACTGTAATTTTAAACATCAGAACTTCTTTAATTTGTTCATCTTTTTTTATGCCATAAACGAATGATGGCGGTACTGTCAAAGCTAATGCTAGATAAAACAAAATATCAGGTAATTTCAAAAATGAAATCAGTGTTGCTAAAGCGACACCAAAGACAATTCCAAACAACATGATAAGCTGTCTCCAAGTGAAACCACCAGCAACACTTCGTTCAAATTGATCAATAGCCTTGAAGAACTCAGAACCTAATTTGTTCATTTTTCTCCTCCAACAAAAAAACAAGCTCTCACTTGAACTTGTTTGTCATACTGTTTCTTATGATACTCTATTTGTTTTTTGATAAAATGTAATCATAACCAGGTCTATCTAACCTGTCTTCAACCATCTTATAAATCTCAGGAGTATCTGCTATGTTTATCAAATCTCTTAAAAATTCAATATCTTCTCTTAAATTAGCAAAGAAAGCCAGTCTTGCTATATTTAAAGACTCTAGTTTTTCGTCGCTAATTTCTGAACAGTTTTCAGCTGAATGACCTGAAAACTTTTTTATTGGCTCAAACATCTAACATCCTCCTAGATCAGTTTATCTTAATCTTTCTCAAGGCAAGATGACACTTTTAAAATATAGTCATCAATATCATTCTTGGCAAA
>ERZ1035014.95-NODE-95-length-45617-cov-26.381809_pt1 | contig 45617 bp, 57 predicted proteins | sample MGYA00520620_ERZ1035014 | MGnify/ENA primary metagenome ERZ1035014 (study PRJEB33766, sample SAMN09781744) | gut metagenome | biome: gut microbiome | host: Homo sapiens | place: Madagascar | study: EMG produced TPA metagenomics assembly of the PRJNA485056 data set...
GGGCGTACTTCTCGTCAAAGCCGAGTTGTAGGCGTCTACGGCGGAGTAGTAGTTGCCCGAGCCGTAGCCTCCCCCGAAAAGGGCGTAGTCTCCAACGGACGTAGCCGCGAGGTTAGCCCTAATCGCAGACAACCCTGAGGGCGTACTTCTCGTCAAAGCCGAGTTGTAGGCGTCTACGACGTGGCCAAAGGCGATGCCTCCTCCCCCGAAAAGGGCATAGTCCCCAACGGACGTAGCCGCGAGGCTAGACCTAGCTTGAGACAACGCCGTGGGCGTACTTCTCGTCAGAGCCGAGTTGTAGGCGTCTACGGCGGAGTAGTTGCTAAAGTGGTAGCCTCCCCCGAAAAGGGCATAGTCTCCAACGGACGTAGCCGCGAGGCTAGACCTAATCGCAGACAACGGCGCAATAGTGCCGTAGTAGCTCAGCTCCCCGCCGCCCCAACACGGTCTTGCAACGCCGCCGACACCGACATAAGCCTTCTTGATCTTTCGCGCTCTACCGTTGACGCCTACGTAGCCATTCTTAATTTTTCGCGCTTTACCGTCGACGCCAATATATGCTGCCTTGGTCATGCATCACCTCACTCGTACACGAAGTACAGCTCGCCAGTCGGTAATGGGGAAGTTCCTGCCGTCAGGTCAGTGGTGCTGCTCGTGGCCTTGACGTAGCCTGAATCATTCGTGAGCTGACTCGTTTTAGTAGGGATATCAACAACGACATTGCCACTTGAATCGGGCTGGGCGCCATTGACTGTTTTAACCTTACCGATCTCGGGCAAGATATCTTCTCTGAGCTTGTCCCCCGCCCCGTCATTTTGGAAAAGATCACGATAAATTTTTGGATAGCTCATAGAGGCCTCCGTCGAATTGAATCACATCAATTTCAGACCCAATCGGTAAATTGAAATTGAATTGAATACTTGTGGTATTTACGTCGGTGTACTGCTCTGTGGCTCCTTCAACGCACAGAACGCCATTGAAGACCACGACAAGGTCAGAGCCACCAACCACATGCTCGGGCACTGCATACGCCGTACCCGCAGGGATTGCAGATGTAAGCACCTGTCGTTCACGAACGACGCTGACTCTGCTTCCCCCACCGCTTCCCGCGATCTCAACTTTCTGCAGGCCGCTTGCCGTCTTGACGTAAAGCGCGTCCATGTCTCAGCCCTTAAGGATCACAAGCCCGCCGTTCCGGAGATTCGCTGGCACGTTGTCAAGCGACGAGACGACGCACGAGTCAACGTACGTTTCCTTGATCGTCACTTTCTTGCCGGACGCGGTGATCGTTACGCCTTCACCGGCTTCGATTTCGAGGGTGTCTTGCTTCGCCGTAGCCGTGAGAGTCGTCGTGCCGACCTTCACTTTCGCAAAGGCGTTCTGATTGACCTCTGCCCCCGTCGCGATGCCCGTGAGTTTTGTGCGCTCGGCGGCCGTCATCACGACTTTCGTCGTACCGTCTGCGATATCGTCGGCGGTATTCGTGGCCGTCATGAAAGCACCGGCGGCCTTCACATTGTCCGCGTCCGTCTTGTCCGCGCCCGTCTCGATGCCTACCAGCTTCTTATGAAGCGCGGCAGTCAAAAGGCCATCGGCGGAATCAGTGGCGGCGTTGTACGTCGTGTCGGTGAACTTCGCGTTGGCGGGCACGCTTGCGGCGATCGTAAAGCCCGAATCCTTGATTCGCTTGCCCGACGTGCCGTCGAAGACGACGACGTGCGCCGCCACACTCGCGGAAGGCCCTGTCACTGCGCCGTCTAAGTTCGCCTGCAACACTGCCCAATCGGCGTTACTCGCAGCGCCAGAGGCGTAATCCTTGATGCAGATAATCAAATCCCCGACTTCGCAGACATTACCCGCGTAGGTGCCGGCTTCCTGCACCGAGTAAAGCCAACCGGCTTTGTAGTTCACAGTCGGGAGGCCGCTCGTAGAGTTCACCACGCCTTGGAAGTGCTGCCCCTTTGAGACGGTGGCTTCGACAGCCTTTCGGAGCGCGACGATTTCTGCTTCGACGGTAGACGCGTTGCCGTCAACGTCGTTCACCTTCACCGCTTCGGCAACGGTATATGGCGCAAGCGGCGTATTCGCGTTGCCTTCGTGCGAGTACAGCTGAGTCTTAACGAGATTTTCTGCCATTCTTAAACCTCTTCTTTGTATACAACCTTACGGCTCAAGTCGGCCACAGCCGCCGACGCTTCGCCCGCCAAAGCCAGCGCTTCAGCCACATCACCCTTGCCGAGAGCGCCGATCCAAATATCCAGCTCGTCCCCGGCCTTCGCGTCAAACGTCAGGCGGAACGTGGTGGAAAACGTATCCTGCGCCCCGACTTCCGTGAAGTTCTGCCCGATAGCAAGAACGAGGCCGTTCCAAGCAACTCGTAGATGGTGACGGTCCACGAGGTACTTGATACCTGACGGGATGACGATATCTGTGCCAGCGGGCGTATCAGCCGACAGCGCCCAAAATTTCTCGGCGCATCCCGTGCCGTTGACGATCAGAGTGTTGTCAGCCTCAGCCTTGATCCGGTCGATCTGAGTATTACCCTCGGTGACAAGGCGCTGATCCTGAGTATTACCCTCGCTGACAAGGCGCTGATACTGCCTATCGCCTTCCGTTGTAATGGCGTCGATGACTTCTTGCTGATGTTCGAGAATGTCGTCCCGACTTTTCTTCGCATCCGCCGCACTCGCGGCGGCGGCTTCCGCGTAGCCCTTAGCGATGACCGTTGCAGTTTCAGCCGCGTCCTGAAGGCTTTTAATCAACTCTTCCGGCGTTATGTCGGCCGTTTCAGGGACTTTAAGCACGCGTCCGAGTTGTTCGATAATCTGCTGAATCTGAACGACAATGCGGTCTAAAGCCGTATTGACGATCTCCGGAGGGAATCGGTTGTAATTGGTCAGTTGCGTTTCTTGGGTATACGCTAAAGCGGAACCTACCACGGCAACCTGAGTTCCTGAGAGCGCAGCCACCAGCGTCACTGTACCGCCGGGTGCAGCATCCTGACTCTCGTTCATGAAAACGGTGTAATCCGTGCCGTAGACAAGGTGCACGGGCGGATCTGCCGAATTAGCCGCAACGGCAACGTACACATCCGTCGGCTCAAAAATCTTGAATCCAAACGGAAGCTCAGTAGTGCCGGCACCGGTATAAGGCCCTGCCAATCGTTTGATATACCCTACAGCCATAAAAAAGCCCCTCAAAGATGAGAGGCATTGTCAACAGCGTTCACCAGGCTACGCGCACATCATGCATACGGGTCCCGAACGGTATGCGCCCCCAGACGACCGTTACGCGGCTGAGCGTGCCCCATCTCCGACAGGTACTCATTCATTTGAACGGCAAACGTGAGCATCAGCGCGTCCGCGCGATCGGGAGACGACAGGCCGCGATCCTTCATACTCTCTTTGCTTTCGAGCAGAATCTGATTCGTCGGCGTATAGCCGTACTCAACCCCTGTCAAGTCCGTCACAAGATCGTCGTTCTGTTCGATACAGCCGCCGGCCTTCAGCCATTCGCGCCCACGCCCCCACATTTCCGCTCGAAGATTCTTGTAGCGTTCGGTATTCGTTGCCCCGCCACCGAAGTTGATGGAGTTCACCGGATAACCGTTATGCCGCAGCCAGTCAATCGGGGACGCTCCCACACCGCCGGCGTCCACATTGATAACAACCTTTCGGGCGCCCTTCTGTCGGAATTCGTTGTAGACCTCAGCAATCTTTGCCGCCAACTCCCAACCGTCCAGTCCGCGGAACTCTTTTGCCGGATAAGACCGGGCATCGGTCCCGATCCTGCAACAGATGACAGACGCGTCGTCACCGAACCGCGCCACGTCCACGCCAAGAATCACCACCTGCCGATAGTAGGAACAGTGCTCCAACTGTCGTTGCATCGCCTCATCGACTATGGCACGCGGGATAAACTGCAGCGAAGACGCCGATGGGAACTGCCCCAGCACACGCACTCGCACAAAGTCCGAGTCGATGCCGTAGTCCTGAATCCACGTCGCAATCTTTTTCTTGTCCGTGCCGATAGCCGTCCGCCCATCCACATGACGATGCACCCAACGATGCCGGTACTTGTTAAAGCACTCGTAGAAGCGCCCGGTGTTTCGCGTCGGGTTGCCGAAAACCATCCAAAAAATCTGAGTGTCCTTATCGGTCATGGCACCTTCGACGACTTCCCAGATTATGTCGGCAATGGCCGAGGCTTCATCGAAAATCACCATGATGCGCTTTCGGGCGTTGTGTAACCCTGCAAAGCCTTCGGGACGCGACTCAGACCACGGGATCGCGTCAAAGCGCCACGTCTTGTCATGATCCTTCTGTCGGCTACAGACGCACGTCGCCGAGATTCGGAACCACGACTTGAAGAGACAGAGATTGAACCACTTCGTCACTTCGGCAAACGTCTTAGTTCGCAGCTGGGTGTCGGTGTTGGCCGTGACGATGCCGCGGGTATCCGGGAACGTCGCCATGCTCCACAGCGTGATCCAAGCCACGAGAGCGGACTTTCCCACGCCGTGACCGGCCGCCGTCGCGTCCAGGTAGGCGGAAATGGCCCCATCCTCATCCCCTCGCTGAAGGTAGTCCCGCATGCTCGTGAGCACGTCCACCTGCCACACGTCCGGGCCGTCCCATCCGGCGAGGGTATCTTTGCCCCACGGGAAGGCAATCTGGACGAACTTCAGAGGGTCCTTTGAAGTCTGCGCGGCAACCTCCACAAGAGCCTGATTGACGCCCGCCGGCGTGTCGAGATCAATACGATCCAGCACCAAAAAGGCGTCCGCCTCTTTCTTCTTCGTCTTACTTGAGGGCACCTATTCTCTCCCGCAGAATCTCAGCCAAAGACGTAAGGGCTTCGTCCTTAGCCTCTTCAGCCTTGTCTTTACCCATCTTGAGAAAGCCCCCGAGCGTTTTGGCGGCCTGATTCGCGGCCAGTGGATCGACCATGACCCAAACCTGTTTGCCGTCCTTGTCGAGCGTTTGTTCATCATCGTCTCCGTCCGCTATCAGCTGAGTATTGACTTCAATGATCTGTTTCAGCTTTCGGTAGACGTACTCGGGGTTGACGCCGGCGGCTTCCGCGGCGCGGTCGATCTCTTCCTCTACGGCCTTTTGAATGTTAGGTTTTTTCAAGTTCTCGCTTGCAATCGCCCCGGCCGTCTTTTTCGAATATCCGGCCTTAATCGCCGCCTCAGTCGCTGACTTCGAAGCGGCGACGGCCTTCGCAAACTTCTGCTGCTTCACCGTCAGTTTCTTTTCCGTCATACGCTCCTCTTGATCTTTTTCCACCCAGCGACCGATTGACAGCGCCGGGAGCCATCCACATAACTCCGGATTGTCCGAATCGGCATATCCAGCATCAGGCTAATTTCCCGGAAGGTGTAGCCCTCCTGCCTCAGCTCTATGGCGTGCTCAATATCCGAATCCAGGTACTTCGCGTTCCAATGATCCTCACCGATAACCGCGCCGTTGTCGGCTACTGTCGCAATCATCGTCACGACGGTATGCGTACGGGCACAGGTTGCGTGCTTTGGTTTCGGCTGTGGCGATGATCTTGGCGCGTTGCAGGCTTCCGACGGGGAGCGTTCGGGCATGATCGGCAGCTGAAACAAGGAGAGCTGCAGCCACGGGCGGGAGAACAGTGCTAACTCCGATGGATTCATTCATTTAAAACTCCTCTATGTTCCACCCGCACCCCTGACGCTTCGCCTTTGGGAAGACCACAAACATCCGGAACGGGTACTGAGACGCAGCAACCTTCACCTTTACCCGGGCGTCGTCCTGAAACACGGCGAGCGTCCCTTTGACCTCGTGAAGTTCAATTTCACCGTTTGGCCGGAGCACCATGAAGTCGGGCGTGTACCAGCACTTCCCGGCGGCAATCTTGACTTTCATGGACTCGAACCAAAACTTCTCAATGCGCCCCGCCTGCTGTTCTGCCTTCAGAAAAGCCGCGTAGGCGGATTCAGTCGCGTTCATCTCGCCGGGCCTCAGCCGCCCTTTGGCGTATAGACGTTTCATTGCGGGCTTCATTCTTCGCCCTCCCTGTGGTTCTTTTCGACCTGAGCGTCGCAGACGCCAAGCCAGAAATACCGCTGCTCTAATTTCGTCTTGAACTGTGCAGCCTCGACTGACGGCGCCCAGCCTTTAAGCCCTACGTCGTGGCCGACCTTATAAGCGCGAGTCAGCTTCTCTGCGACAGCGCGTGAAACTCCGGTAGGCGTTTTCATCATTCCTCATCCTCCCTTTCGTACTGAGCGTGAACGCGGCGGACTTCTCTCTTCAGCCGCATCAACGGCAAAGACAAACCTTGTTTTTTGAAATATCGCGGCGCAGTTGTTTCAACATCAGCGAGAACTTCCACGATCTTGGCGGCGTCCTCAGGCTTCAACTGCACGTGCTTCGGGTTGCTCATTACTTTCTTCCTTTTCCAAATCCCCCGTGAGATGATTAACGGCGCAGGGCCCAGCAACTCTGCTTTCGTAAACCACTCACGGAGGAAACCATGACATCACCAAACAAAGACGACAACCTCGCGTTCACCCACGCGGAGGCGGTTCAGATCATCCTTGCAGGCATCAATACCGGCGCGATCAAGTTCCCTTTCACTGGCTCCTTCAGCAAGGAGAAGGCGGAGGAAATGCTTAAGGGAACACTTTGCCAGGCCCGTAGCGGAGAGCGCACGGAAGAACGATTCCGGGAGGACGTGGGGTACGCTCTGTCCTACGAGTTCGCGAATCTCGCTCGGAAGGACGCGATTTATCTCCTCTCTCTCCTTCAAACGCTTGTCGTAGGCCTGACTAAGGAAGAAGCCGAGGGGATCACCGCTCGAGCATTCCGTTAATTCATTCAGGTTGCAGAGAACGCTTTTCAGATGACTGACGCACTCCCCAGGCGAAAGCGTCCTCTCAGCCGATCTTAAGGCCGCCTGCCACATATCGCGGGCGGCTTCTCGGGTGACAACAGGGTTACTCATATTTTCTCCTCCAACGTCTCTATCGAAATAAGCGTCCTCCCACCCTGACGGGTCATCCGCCTGAATCGTGACCGTAGGTTCGACCTCGTTTCCTTTCCAGTCCGTATTGACGCCCCAATCAGTGCTGAGTAAATCTCTTTCGCTCATGCCACCCCCTCCTTTTTGAGTTTTTCGATAAATTCCTTAGCGACTTTTTCGCAGTCCTTTGCTGTCATGCGCCAGTCAGCCGGAACCGGCCACAGTCTGCGTTCGCCCTCATCGAGCCCCGCCCAGACGGCAGGCGTCCACTGCACGTACGCCGGAATGCTGATAACGACGTGCCAAGAGTCGTACACCACGTCTTCCGGCCCGAGTACTTTTTCTCTGACAAAGACGTCGCACGAAATCAGACTCGCATTAGGATCAAGAAAAGTTTCGGTGCTCATGCCGCCTCTCCGAAAACGTCAGCCGAAAGCGGCCGGCGCATTGAGTTACCTAAAAACTGATAAGCGACGCACTTGCCGCGGATGCGGTCCACAAGGCGCGGACCGAGAACGTTGTTAAGGTCTGCCGGGCGCAGATTCGAGAGGAAAATCGTCGGGCGGTTTTCTGAAATCCGGCTGTCGATGATCGAAAAAAGAATCTGCTTCTCGTTTTCGGTGCCGGCCTGGACACCGACCTCATCAATCACAAGCAGGGAGACCTCCGAGAAAAGCCGAATTGCGTCAAAACTCGTTCTGTCGCTTTTTCCGCTCCAGGTGCTACGGACGTATTGGATGATGTCTGTAGCGCGCGTATAGATGCCTTCTGACCGCGGCAAAAGGGCATGAAGAATGGCGCACGCCAAATGACTTTTGCCGGTCCCCGGGTTACCGAAGAAAAAGAGTCCGTAGCCGGTCTCTTTCGCCTTTTCCCAACCGCGCACAAATCGACAGGCGAGGTCCAGCGCGCCTTGTTGGTTTTTCGTCTCGGCCAGAAAGTTCGAGAATGTTTTGGTGCGGTATTCGGCCGGGATGCAGGAGCGCCGTAATGCCTCCTCGATGCGGTCGCGGGCTTCGGCCGCTTTCTGAGCCTTTTCGTAGGCCTCACGCTCTGCCTGGCGGCGTTTACGTTCGATCAGTGCGCACTCAGGACACTGAGACTCACACACGACCTGCCCGCCCAAAACGGTCTGAATACCGTTATACGGTCCGTGAATTGCGCAGTTCAAAACGGCGCCCCTTCGGATCGGCATAGGGACTGCGCCCTGCGAGGATTCGATGATGGCTGAAAATGTCTGCATTGTTGCTTACCCCCAATTGGCCGTACCGTCCGGATTCATTGATCCCTCGTAGTAGGCCTCGTCAAAAACTTCAGGTTGTTGGTGTGCGGTTGATCCCGCGGGTTTGGCGTTTCGGGTTTCCTTTTGGCGACGAACCCAGCCTTGCCAAGATTGATTCCACCCTTTGTCAGAACGAAGCTCACCAGCCCCTCGTCCTTGCGTGAAGTAGAAGACGAAATCAGCGAACACCGTTTGCGGGTCGAGATCAGGTCGAACCTGTTTCGAGTAGTCCGCCCATTCAGAAGGAAGAAGGTCAAGGTTGAATGCGTGCGTGATTGCCTGCCGCTTTTCTTTCTTCTTTCTTTCTGTCTCTTTTTTGGTTATTGGTTCTTGGTTATTGGTTAGTAATACGTCCGTATTACGTTCGTTATTCGTTCGTATTGCGTCCGTAGATTCGCCCGGCTTACGAGACGTATCCGAAACCGAAGACGTGGGACCTTTTGCCGCCTTATTCCACCGGGCTTGAATGGACTTCCGGGCCTTCTCGGATTTCTCAGCCGCCTTAGCAATTTCCTCGTCACAACGAGCGTTATGAAATCCGTCGTCCTGCTCTTCAAAATACTGGGCTACCACGTAGTCGAACGCCTTTCGTTCATCCTCCGTATATCCCCTCGTAATACGATCGAAATACGAACGTAATATCGGGCGTTCGGTTGAGTAATAGAGCATCAACAAATCAATGTAGATGCCTTTTTCAAGCGGCGTAAGTAGCCGCGTACCGGACTCCCAATCCCCAATATGGAACTGGACGTAGTTCATAAGCGGCTCCATCATTCCTTGGGCCACCGAACATGCGGCGCAATCTCTTGCTTGCTCACGATGCCACGGCAGGCAGCCGCGATACGCATAGCCGCAACGGCACCGCACCGGATGCGCTCATGGGCAATAGCGCTAAGCCGCGAAAGATCGATACCGACCTCTTTGGCAAAACGCGCTTTCCCCCCCTTCGGAAGCGAGTTCCAAAATTCAAGAAATCTCACGTCTATGTCTCCGTAGACTTTTTAATCTACGTGCATTATAGACATATTTAGACTTCTATGTAAACGGCAACCAATGTACAATAGATAAAATCATCTAATGGCCATACAACAAAGGAGGTTAGCAGTCGTGTCATTGATAGAAGACGTGCGGGCTAGGAACCTATGCACGCTGATTAAGCAGAGTACCCTTGCCGATGTATCGAGACGCGCAAAGAGGAATGCTGCTCAACTTTCACAAATGTCAAGAGGAAAACGCACTTTCGGAGAAAGAGTCGCCAGAGGCATAGAAGAGGCAATGAACTTGCCACCAGGATGGTTTGACCAACCGCATGACAAAACGGAGGGTCAAGCTGAAGAACAACCAACCGTTAAAGGAGTTCCGTACTTGTCTGCCGAGACAGCTAACCTGTTCCCTGTCCCGACCATTGTGCTGCAAGGCGGCGAAACAACGATGAATGACGTTATAGTCTACTTTGATGGAGATATTTTTAGGCGCAATTTTCCCGACCAGACCATCGAGGATTTCAGTGCTGCTATTGTGCTTGATACGGCCATGAGCCCTGCTCTGAACCCTATGGACAGAGTGCTGATTGATACAAGTAAGCCTCGTTTCACTACATCAGGCATTTACTGTTTGGACACCCCGGCAGGAAAGATTCTCCGTCGGATGACCTGCACGCTTGATGGGAAACACATGGTAAGCGCCGACAGCGCTCCAGAAGAAAAGCAGCTTCTGGAAGAATATAAAGGCGTGTCAATCATTGGCAGGGTACAGATGGTCTGGAATGCACGAAAAATCTAATACTCCACATATCACAGAACAGTGAGCCCCGCTTAGTGCGGGGTTTCTTTTGTCTACAACGTATACATATTTGTCTAACATTCTCTTGACATCATAGATTTATTTGTCTAGTATGTTGCCCAACAAGTCAAACATTGTTTGATATTTAAGTCGCCACCAGGAGGCAACGAAATGACACAGACGACCATTGTTTTGAACCCCAAGCGCAGTGAGTATGCGGCCGAAAAGGCCGCCAAGAAGTCAATGACGGTTGCCCAGATGATCGAGGCGCTGAAGCAGTTCCCGGCGGACGCCAGAATCGTTGTCGCCGATTTTGAGGAATACATGTACGGCGCGGTGACCCCGAAGGATTTTCACCTGAATGACGGTGACGAGGAGTAACGCCATGACCGTCGAACTCTCCTCCCGCGAAGTCTTCCTCCTGCTCCAAGACAACGTCCGCCAGCTTGAAGCAAACGAGAACTCCATAAAACCGGAGTGTCACAAGGGAATCACGACAAAGATGCGCGAGCTACTCGACCTCTTCGACGAAGCCGAACATCGCGAAGCGGTGAAGTACACCGAATGGCGACAGAAGATTACTTCCGTTTTGTGAGAGAGAACCAACCATGACTGACATCATCAACATCTACAAAGAACACTGCACCGCGATTTTTTCAGGCAAGCCCCTGCCGCCGCCGGAACCCGCGTGGGAGAGCGCACTGATGAACGCCATGACGCTCGATTATGTTTTCCGGATGGGCCTTCTGGCCGACATTGCCGAGGATCGTTTTTGGTCACAGGCAAACGTGGCGATCGTCATTGCGGTCCTTTCCTTTGTCGCTTTCTTCATCAAATGGGTGCTGGCATGAAGCAGTTCATCGAAAACGTCCTGGCAGCCGCGGCACTCATCCTCACGATGCTCGTGCTGCTATCTCTGCCAGGCTACTAGAAACGAGAAGGCGCGCCCTTCTGTCTGCCGCTCCGTATCGAGTTATCTCCTGCTCGATTCGTAAGACCTTGAACCTCGGGGCGGCAGACAAAAGGACGCAACTCAATAAAAGAGTCGACGAGGTGGTGCAAGTCCACCGGACGCTATGAAGCTCTTTGGCAAGAGTGGAGCCGAGCGCGGCACGGGTCCGTAGTCAACCGAGACACCGTTAGCGGGGGTGCAGCCGCCCCGTAAAAGGCCAATTTCAGCCCTTGGAAACGAGGGCTGATGTGGGTCTTTTTTAGGAAAGACTGAGCGGGTTGACGTAGTTGTTCACACCATCAGCGTCCTTAATAGAAACAAATAGCTTTGTTTCTATCGGGCCCGCCTTTTGATTGTCTATAATGAGTTTGTCTCCACTGAAATTCATTTTAATTTACGCAAATGAGCCCAACTCCATTTGTCTTGCCTCCCCTCCCTTTGACTGGTGATGACTCTCCCTGGAAAAACTTTGGGCATCTTGAGAATAAAGCACTGGTCGAACTCTGCAGACTTGATGGCATGATGCGTGCATCAGCAAAGGCAGATCTTTTCTGGTTGACCTGGCTAATGAAAGAAGCTCAGTGCTCAAATGTAATCGAAGGAACTGTTACAACTTTTGATGAAGTTGTCGGGGAGAACGCAGGCATTGTAGTTCCAGCAAACAGGCGGGACGATGTTCAGGAAGTCCTCAACTATCGAGATGCAATGCTCGATGGACTAAACGACTTAGGCCAAGGAAGGGAATTGACACTCTCGTTTATCAAGGCGTTACATGCGAGATTGCTTCATGGTGCTCGCGGCATGAATAAAACGCCCGGAGAAATACGTTCAGTTCAAGTTCATATAGGCAGGCCTGGAGATGGTGTCGATAAGGCTTCATATGTCCCTCCAGAACCAATATTCTTAAATGAATTGTTGGAAAATCTCCTTGCCTTCATAAATAGAAATGATCTGAACCCATTAATTCAAACGGCTGTAATGCATGCACAGTTTGAGATGATTCATCCATTCCTTGATGGCAATGGAAGAATGGGGAGATTACTTATCACTACATTTTTAGCACATAAAAAAATCTTAACAACGCCTTGCTTTTATATGAGCTCTTACTTGCAAAGTCATAGAGACAGGTATTACGAAACACTGGGACTCATTTCGAAAGAAAAAAAATGGAATCCTTGGATTGAATTCTTCCTTTCTGGCGTAATCAAGCACTGTAGCGAAAATGAGAGACTTCTATGGAATATGACTAAGCTATACGAAGAATCTAAAGAAAAATTCACATCTGCAACAAACTCTTCGTTCGCAATTAACATACTTGACTTCATTTTCGCTCAACCAGTTTTTTCCATCCCAGGAATACACAAGAAATATTCAAACATGTCTAAACAGGTCATCGCTCAACTCATGGCTAAACTATGCCATGCTGGACAAATAGAAAAAGTATTTCCTGGCCGGGGAAGACAGCCTTCTGTATATAAATTCCCAAGTTTGTTGCAATTGCTTGCGTAATGTAGGTGCCCCGTTGACGTAAGTCTTCGGGGCTTTGCTTTATCTGCAAAATTCTAGAAAGGCCGCCTCCGGGCGGCTTTTTCATACCCGCAAGCTTTTGGCCTGCGGGTTTTTTCGTGCCTTTTGATCTGCGTCCCATGAATTCTGTGCGTGATTTTTGTCCTTACACGCGGGACGCAGATCAAAGGGCGCACCAGCCGACAGACCGCTTCTGTCCGCGCCCTGCCTTACCGGAGAAAGAAATGATTGATCTCAGCAACCACAACGAAGATTTGATCCGAGACGCCAACACCTGGAAGCCGCTCAACGTCAACCCGCTTGAACGCGTGATGGTGTTCGAGAGCGGTAGCCAAAGCTACTTCGTCTACAACGAGCTGCATACCGTCTCAGTGATGGACGCCAGCCGCAGAGAAGTATCGAACTCCTACGCCTTAACAGAAGACGAGTTCTCCCGCCTGATGGACGAACTCAACCTCGACTAGGCGCCACCCCCCATGACCAACTACCACAACGCAATCAACGAAGACAGCCGCGAAGCGGCATAGGTAAAAAAATGACAAGACTCATCCCCATCACCGGACTCGCCCGCGAAGAATGGCTGCAACAGCGCACCAAGGGTATCGGCGGTTCTGACGTGGCTGCAGCTCTGGGGCTTTCCCCGTGGCGCACCCAGGTCGAACTGTGGCAGGACAAGCGCGGCGAAGGTGAACCGCAGCCGGCCACGGATTCGATGCACTTCGGCACCATCTTGGAAGATATCGTCGCCAAGGAATTCCAGGAACGCACCGGCATGAAGGTTCAGCGCGTGGGCTACACGTTCGTAGACGGTGAAGGCGACTGGATGCGGGCCAACATCGACCGCGCAGTCGTCATGCCGGAGATTCAGAAAAACGTGCGGCCGGCGAAGGATCCGAAGGAAGGCGAACCGCTCATCACGACGGACGCCATCCTGGAATGCAAGACCGCATCCGCCTACGCGTCCGGCCTCTGGGGCGAATCCCAAGAAGACGAGATCAAAGCCGGGAAAGTCGTCACCGAACACGAGATTCCGCTTTACTACGAAACGCAGGTTCAGTGGTATATGCGACTCACCGGGGTTCACGTCTGCTACGTAGCCGTCCTCATCGGAGGAAACGACTTCCGTATGTACAAGGTCGACCGAAACGAAGACGCCATCAACGCCATCGTTTCCACGCTGCGGGCTTTTTGGTTCGACAACGTCCTCGGAGGCAAGGCACCGGAACCGAAAGGCTTGGACGACATCCGGCACCTGTACCGCCGGGAAGTCGGCCCCATGGTCGAAGCCACTCCGGAAGTCGCCATTGCTATCGGCGAATACCGCCAGCTAAAGGACAAGGCCACCAGCATCAAAGATCAGATGGAGGCCGTCGCTACCAAGATTGCAGGCTTCATCGGCGAAAACGAAGGAATCCTCATCGGTGGCGAGAAAGCAGCCACCTTCAAGTCTCAGTCCCGCGCGACGTTCAACGCCAAACAGCTGAAGGCCAATGACCCTGAATTGTGGGCTCAGTACGCAGGACGTTCTGAGCCGTCCCGAATCCTCCGTGTTTACTAATTGAAAGGAAACAGAAAATGTCCACTACCGACACTCTTCTCGAAAAAGTTAACCCCGACGCGGCTAAGAAGGCCGTCGCCGTCAAGGCCACGAAAGAAGGCTCCCTGCTGGACGTGGTGACCGGCAAAGCGTTTCAGAAGCAAATGGCCTTAGCCCTGCCGAAGTCCCTCACCCCGGAACGCCTGACGCGTATCGTCATGAGCGAATGCCGCAAGACGCCGGCGCTTCTCAATTGTTCCCCGACGTCGTTCTACGGGTGCGTGTTGCAGTGCGCTCAGTTGGGTCTCGAACCCGGTTCCGCCCTGGGGCACTGCTACCTTCTCCCTTTTGGGAATGGCAAGGCTTCCGACGGCCGTCCGAATGCGCAGCTGATTATCGGTTACCGCGGCATGATCGACCTCGCCCGCCGTTCCGGACAGATCGTTTCGATCTCCGCTCACTGCGTGCACGAGGCCGACGAGTTCCACTACGAATTCGGCCTGCACGAGGACTGCCGGCACGTCCCTGCAGCTATGGCCGACCGAGGCCCCGTGACCCACGTCTACGCCGTGGCCCGTCTTGTCGGCGGCGGCTTCCAGTTTGACGTGATGAGCCGCGCTGAAATCGAAGCCGTGCGCACTCAGTCGAAGGCCGGCACAAAAGGCCCGTGGGCTACTCACTGGGACGAAATGGCGAAAAAGACTGTGATACGCCGGTTGTTCAAGCTCCTCCCCGTCAGCATCGAAGCGCAGCGCGCCGTAGAAGTTGACGAGAAGACCGACCGCGGCGAAGCCGTCACCGCGTCCGACGTGATCGACGGGATCGCTACCGAGAAGGGCGTAGGCATCGAGATTCTTCCGGAAGAGGAAGAACCCGCTCCCGTCGCCGAACCTGCCTAACAACTGAAGAGGCGGGGTACAACTTGTACCCCACCTGAGGAGTGAAGATGCAGACCAAGTTGCTGACTATTAAGGAAGTCGCCAAGCGGCTCAATAAGTCTGTGAGCACGATCCGCAGTTGGATTCGCGGTTACTACGACAACGGCGACGGCCCGCGCCTGCGGGGGCGCGAATTTATTAAGCCGATCCGAGTCGGCGGCACCCTGCAATTTAAAGAATCTGAGCTCGAACGCTGGATTGCCGAAGGATCTCAATGTTGACAAACGCACAGAAATCCGCGCATAATGACCGCGTTCGGTTGAACTACCGAACCGGGCCTGAGAAACCCGAACGAATTGGCGTACAGCCGCCTTACGTTCGTATGAGCGGATTTTTTGTACGTGGACATCACTTCTTGACGAGTGAGGCCAGCGGATACCTTTATGGTGGCCGTTTCCAATTTGGCGGTTTTCTCAACCCGCTGTGCCTCGCTCACCATCCTGAGAAAATGGCGCGAGGCTCCATCAACGCAAATTGGAGTCTTGCCATGCAAGTGATCTCTGCTGCTCAAACGCAGCCGTCAACATTCAATCTCCCGTTCGCCATCACGGCGCTGCTCAAAAACCAACTGACCTCCGGCGAGGCCAAGGACTACGCGATTATGTCGTGTTCCGAAGCCAAGAACATCCTCATCGCCGCAGCCGACTCGGCCGAAAGCGATAGCCAGATGCTTTCCACCGCCGGGCTTCTCAGCGTCATCAAATCCGCCGCATCGATACTCGAATGCGCAGAACTCCTCGTTAATGAGACGGAGAAATGAAAATGACACAAGAACTTATTCCCCTCACCATTTCCGCTATCGGTAACGAAGAACAAAAGACCGTGAACGCCCGAGACCTTCACGCGTTCCTCGAAGTGAAAACCCGTTTTAACGATTGGATCGAGCGTCGTATCGCTGACTTCGGTTTTGTGGAAAGCGTTGATTTTGTGTCGGTTACTCAAAAAAGAGTAACCGGCGGAACCAAAACCGATTACTTCCTTTCCCTCTCTATGGCGAAAGAAATCGCCATGGTTGAACGGAACGCGAAAGGCAAGCAAGCCCGTCTATATTTCATCGAATGCGAGAAAATCGCCAAGGCGAAGGCCCTCCCGACTCAGTTCCAAATTCCCCAGACGATGCAAGAAGCCTTGCGTTTAGCCGCCGATCAAATGGACAAGAACGCCGCGCTTCAGAAACAGATCGAAGCGGACGCGCCAAAAGTCTCGGCTTACGACGATCTCGTAGACGACACGGGACTTTTCACCGCCACCGCCGTCGCGAAAATTCTGCATATGAAACGTTGCGACCTGTTTACTTGGTTAAAGCGCAATCAGGTTGCTTATCAGCAAGGGAAAGATTGGCTTCCTTATTCCACGTGGGAAAAGAAACAATGGGCCGTTGTGAAGATCAGAGAGTTGGACAACAAGAAAACCGGTGAACCTATCACCAGCCGACGCCTTCGCTTCACTGCCGCCGGAATCTTTCAGATGCACAAAATGATGCAGGCACAGAAAATCAACGTGCCCGAACAGCTTGACCTCGACATTTAAAAGGAGCCACAAATGAAACAGATCGATCTCACCCCTATCTACAAGGCCGCCGCGAAGGCTATGGCAGAAAACAGTATCGAAGAAATCCGCCTCCGCCTTCTAAAAAATGATGATGGCCCGTCCGCCATCGACTTCGAGATCAACGGCACGGGCTATATGTCCAACTTCGAGGAATATATCCCCACCATCAAGGCCGTTGAGTCCGGCATGATGAAGTTAGTCATCAGCTGCCCTGACAACGCGTAACCATCTTCGCGGCGTCACGAAAATCCCCGCCAACCGAAGGCTGACGGGGTTTTTCTATTTAGCGATTTATCAAGATCATTTTGACCATAATGTCAAAATGATTATTTAACCTACTAATTTCCGCTGACAGTGTCGCTGATAAAGAATTTCATTATGTCGCCGTCACGGGATTTCTGAGCTTTAGCTCGGAAATTTAAATCAGCACGTTTTGAAAAAGCCTCAACGTAGGCATTATTCGGCATCATTAAAGCCGGGGCTGTAATAATCCCGTTAATGCGTTCATCCTCACTGTCTGCCAAAGAAATTTTGCAAGCACCTGTCATTAAATCGAGTTCGCTAATTTGCCCCGTAAATTGTTCTTCAGGAGAAATAGTTGAATCTTGTTTGGATTCAATTTCTCGTTTTAAAGTCTCGTCCACCCTTACAAGGTCACCGCTCTTTTTGTCGTCCAATACAGAAATAGTTTTGCAGGATTTTCCAATCGGGGTTAATGCCTGTCGATTAGCCGCGGCAAGACTATCGGCTAATTTGTCGATTGTTGAAAGCAAGCGATCCTGCAAATCTTTATTTTGATTAAGCGACTGCTCAAGCGCTTTCGATAGATGTTCCATTTCTTCTGTCCCGCGTCTGCTCACAATGTAACTGACCACTGCAGTAAGCGACGCCCCGGCGAACCCCGAGAAAATCTCGCCGCCAAAATCTTTAATCCAGACGGGAATTTCGATACAGCCCGCCTCTAAGTTTGCAGTGGTAGAGACCTTTACGGACAGCTTTCCGTACTGTCTATTGACTTGCCCGCCAGTCACCAAGAAGTGTCCGGCGCATGCCAGTATTTTAGAGAATCCTTGAAGCGATTCTCCTAACTCGGCAAGGTCTATCTCGTGTTCGCCACGCGCCAAGCCATCGTATTGAATTACATAGCAGAGGATGTAATGTTTTTTGTGTCCAGGCGATAATAGCGCTCCCGTAGGGCGCGAAAGGAATCACCGTGGCACACCGACTCCTCGGTAAGGAGCCTAAGACGTTTCTCCTGTGGTATTTCATGATTGCTTTTGCGGCTGCGGGTCTTGGGTTGGTCTACAAGTTTCTAACAGGGGCATTGACCCCGATTCTTCAGTAAACAAAAGCCCCAACTTTCGCCGGGGCTTTTGTTTTAAACGATTTCCAACTGCGTCGTAATACTGACAATCTTCATCGGTAAGGGCTGGTTTTGCCGGACACAGATTTGTCCGCCGTCGCCCCAACGGGGATTGACCTGCGTCGTCACTTCGCCCGTGATGGGGGTTGGCGGCGTGCCGGCAAGTTCCGTGCCTCGTGCGGGGTAGTCCGTGAGTTTTTCAAACGTCGGTCCAGTCTGCAGTCCTGACGTGTTGACAAGACGTACGGAAACCTTCTGAACGTTCTTCATGTGGCCAGAGCCGAAAGAACCGTCCTGCAACGCCAAAGCAATCGGCAAGGTCTGAAGGTCTGCGGTGTACGGCAGGCCGATATGCACCAACGACGCCGGCTCCTGCAACTTGATTTTCCCGTCTTTCACCACTTGATTCGGCTCTACTGAACCGTCGGCCAAAATGGAGACGGTGGCGCCTTCGAGCCACGTCAGCCCGGAAATCTCGTCTTTGGCATCGCCGCGATAGGTCCCGCAGCAATCAAGGTAGACACTTTCTTCGAGTTTGGTGTACTTGCGTTCGTGCATCCGTTCGATAAAGCGGCGTGTGGTGCCGTTGATCGTACGGCGCACGGCGACATAAAGCACGTCTTCTTCGCCTTCCGGAACAACAGCGCACGACTCAAAGGTGCCGTCCGTAGCAAGGGACGAGAATGCGCCGACGGATTGTTCCGGAACGTAGGTGAACGCAATCAGGTTGCCGGCGGAACTGACACACCATATGATCGGCCATGGGGCTTTTGAGTAAGAAAGGTCGATAGGTTCCAGGTTGTCGAAAAGGTGGTTTGCCCGGAGGCAAACATCATTTGTGACGAAACCGCCGGCTTCGTACGAGTAGCCGCATTCCCGAAGGTGCCCGCCGCGAGAGCTCGCGTAGATGCAGGCATTGTTGATTACCAACGGCTGCACAGAATTGGCGCCAACATACGACTGAGGCCGCACGGACATTGATGTTGGCGTAATGGCGTCGGAGTTCAAAGGACTGACTCGCCATTCGGCTGCGGCCGTGAAAAGCATCAGCTGAGACAGTGGCACAAAGTGCTGAATGCGGTTGGCTTCGCGGGCGGCAACGCGGATAGCGATGCGGTCGTCATCCTGCGACGGCAGGCTGTAGCTCATATCAGACTCAGTACCGGACTTGGTGGCCCAGATGTTATTAGGGCGGTTGTAAGTGCCGCCGAACCAACGCCGCTGTTCGAAGTATGTTACTGCGCTCGGGTAGTCACCAGCTTTGCCGACAGTGGCAGTGGCTGTTGCACCTGATCCACCGGATTTACTGCCGTCAATGTGAACGACAGGATTGGTGTAGCCTGAGCCTGGTTTCTTGATTACGATGCTGACTATGACACCGTTCTGGACGACGGCCTCAAGTTCAGCTCCTGAACCGGTGGCGTCGGTGACGTAGACGTTAGGGGCGGAGGCCGGTTCCAAGACGACGGGAAAATAGTAGTCGCACCTTGCTCCTTTAGAGCCACACTCCAAACTTGCGTGAAATTGGGCCCCCTCCGTATAGCCTTCCCCGCGAGATGTGAGGGAAACGCCCGTCAGGTAAGCGTCCCACCACATGCCTTGAGTCCGCTTGTTGTTCACGTAAGTTAGGCGCCCTTTCCCACCGGAGCCGTTGCCTTCGATAGTTCCATCAACGTAAAACACTTGAGAAGATGTTATGGTGGGGTAGGGAATACCTTGCCCGTCGTCATGATGGAAATTTTCCGCGTCCAAGTTTACGGATACGGTGTTTCCGTTTGATCCGACGATTCGTCCTTTTTGCGAAATATATGAAACGCTTCGCAATAAACCATACCCGCTCCCGCCATTGGTGACTTTGACCGATGTGATGCCGCCGGATTGTCCGAAGGGGTCGTCGTAAATAGGCGGGGTGATTGATGCGTCGGGGTCGATTTGTTCGTCCCGAATGCTGAGAGTTTTCGTCTGGCCAATGAAGCACCAAATGCCACCCTGATTGCGATACACGCGATAAAGTTCTGCGCCGGATACGGCGTTCCAAGATATGGTGTTGTATGCGCCGGTTCCATACGGATTACAGCGGATGGAAGTAGACGGGCCTGCCGCGGACTCGTTTGAGCCGTCAGCCTTTAGGGCGGTTATGCAGTATTCCCGGGTGTAGTCCTCTTTATTCTGCACGTCGCCATTGATGGACTGCACGACGGTAGGAGCTCCCGGTGAGGGCAGTGCGCCTTTGAAGTTGATTTCCACAAGACGCCAATCAACGACGCTGTAGCGGCGTAGTTCTCTCGGTGCATAGGCCGGATGAACGATGGTGAGAACGTCGGCGGATTGAACATAATGCAGCGAGAAAAGATCGTCGGCGCTGTATGGCGTAGCGACTTCGTACGGCTGTCCGTTACTGCCTAGCAGGGTCTGCCCGTCCGTGTGAAAGCGGATGTACTTTTCTCCGAATTCGAGCACCATGGATTGATCCGTTGAGAATGTGAACGGGATCAGCTTCACGCGTTTGTCGGCGTATTTGGCGTAATTAACGTAAGCGAACCCGGGGCGGCTCTCTGCCGGGCCGCGGGGATCGATGAGGAAATTACGGCATTTGGCGAGTCCGGACTGATACTTCGGATCGCCGGCGCGTCCGTACATTTCCGGTGACAATTCCCCGCCGTTGCAGGATTGCTGATAGGTGCGGATGCTTGCCATTACCATACCTCCCGAGCACGAAGTTGCGACGCAATATAGGGTGCTTCCCGGCGTCTCATGGAAATCTGAGCGTCTTCGGCCTTAGCTTTTGTCAGTGCCACTTCGTACTGTTTCATGATGTTGACAGCGGTCTGAGATGTTGTATCAGCTCGCTTAACTGGACCGTAAAGGTAACTGGCGAGAAGCAACATCAGTGCGTCAACAAAATACCCAGGAAAGAGATCGGCATTGTCTACGTAGGCGACGTAGGTCAGCACCGGATCAGTGACATTGCAGAAAAGTACGCGATGGGAGTTGTTTTCAACAAGGCCTAGTTCAAAATGACCAAGCTCGGGGGAAAGGTCGGAATCAATGCCTTCCGACAGATATTCCGCCGATTCGATTTTTAGCGCTCGCATGAATTGGCTCGGCAGGGCGTAGGCTCCTTTGTAGCCGTAGATCGAGGCATCGACATTATTGAGTTTTGTCAGCTGACTGCGTTTGGTGGCGAAGCTCCACGGGTTTGATTCCAGGATTCGCCGAAGGGCTACAGGGTACCAACGGGCGCAGTGTCCGGCTTGGTCTGAGCCGGCCGGCGGGGTGATGGAAACTACCGTGGCGTCATCGCCAAGAATCGACAGAGCGAGATTACAAATATCAACGGATGTAGCCATTTCAGGCCTCCTAAAGAAAAGGGGGCGGTTTAACCGTCCCCTCAGAGTTTGCCTTTAAAGCAGGTCAATCAACCGTCGGCGCGGGATCGTAACCTTCCGTTTTCGTCGTGCGCGGCAATTCATAACCGTTATCAAGTACGGCACGCTGCAGCGTTCCCGTCACGGTGCCGGTAACGGCCGTGATGAGTTTCAGGTAGCGACGATGCTTCAGCGGCATCGGAATTGCCTGGTTGGCCGGAATCTTCGACCCCGTCTGTGTGAAGGTCAGTAAGTCGGCGAAAGTCGATCCGTCGGCGGAATCCTGTAACTTAAAGGTTACGGTACCTTCACCGCCGGCATCTTTAACCAGCAGGATGAGATTGAATCGAGGAGTCAGCGAACCGAGGTTCGGATACTCCTGTTTCAGGTCAATGACTTTGCCCGTCGTAATGGCGGACGCTAAAGCCTTGTCAGAGCAAAACTTCAAAAGTGCATCGGTAATCATTGCGTCCTCCTTAGCCCAGAGACAAAACCGGCATCGTGTTGGTGATAACGTCCGTGCCCAAACGATGGATAGGAATGCCGTCCCAGGTCACAACCTTGCGTCCGGCAACTTCTCCGGTCGTGAGCTGCACGTTTTCCTTGTTGTTGATCTGACGACGAAGAATGCCGGTAACCGCTTCGTTGCAATAGAACGCGCAACGGCCCTTGTACTCGTCCGGAAGCAGGTTCACGGCCTGCGTCATGAGGTCGATCAGATCGGGGCTACCGGAAGTCTTCGAAGACTTACTCCACTTCGTCGTATCGATGTTGGCAATACGAACGACGGTGAGCGGATCGTAGATAGCGACGCCGATGTCCCAACGGAAATCGGTTTCCAGCGCCCAGTAGTGCTTAGGATTGTCCGACGTACCGGCGGTTACTCGTACGGCTTCAGGGTGGACAGTGGTCTGGAAGCCGCCAAGATTCTCTCCGTACTGCGGATAGAACAAATAGTTCGAGGCCGGGTCCCAACCGACGAGAAGAATTTCCGTCTGTTTGTTTTCCGTGGTGCCGCCGGCGTCGATGATTCGATCCTTGAAGACGGGATCGGTCGGCGTCACGATGTTGAAGAGCCCCTTGCCACTATTCGGGTCTTTCGCGGGGTCGCCGTAAAAGAGATTGCGTACCGTAGCGCGGGCGAAGCCGCGGCTAAAGGCCTGATCGCGACGCAAGCGCCAAGAAGCGCGGTCGCTTTCCTTCTGGTCGTTGAACTGATCGCGGTCGATGGTCGAGCTCGAAGAACGGCGGCTGCAGGTGTAACGAACATTGTTGCCCGTCACAACATCAGAGCCCCAGCCCTCGTTGTATCCGTGAAGATCGCCTTCCGGGTAGCGGGTGACGATCTGCCCCTTGTCCCCCATACCGTCATTGCCTCGAACAATAACGGCCTGGTCGAAGAAGGGCATATAGTCGCGGATGGTGTGCAAAAACACCTTGCGGGCCACATCCTTGTCACCGACAAGGCCTTCGAATTCGGCCAACGACGTCGGTGCAACGTTGCTGACAATATCTGCCATTTCTGTACCTCATTAAAAATTATTAGACTGCGTAAACGTCTTCTGCGGTGATTTGTCGCGGCGCGGGCTTCCCCGTCGGGAAGCCGCCTTCGCCGAAACGCGCACCGACACGGGCAAGGAGCTTCAGCACGCCTGGATGGTTGCCGGCAGGGGAGTTGATGAACTCCGCAATATCCGGATCGAGATTCCCGTCACTACCCTTGCCGAACATATCTCGGATGCGGGCAATGTCATTGAGGTGGTCGGCAATTTCCGGATCATTGGACGATTTTTCAGCCCACTGTTTGGAAATTCCCGCAATCTGTTCCATCTGGCGCTGCACCATGATCGGGGCCATTTTGTTGACCACGTCTTGGGCTTTGTCCTGCGGCAGGTTGAGTTCCTTTGCCACTTCTCCGAATTGCTGCATAACGGCGGCGTCGAGCATGGTGCCTTCAGGCGCCTTGAACTCTTCGTACTTTTCTGGCGCCCCTTCAGCGGGCTTGTCGGCCTCGCTGTCTTTCGGCGCCTTTTCACCGTCCTGCTTTTCTTCGGGCTTAGTTTCGGTGGCAGTGTTCAGCAAGGTCTCAGGCATTCCGGTTGCAGGCTTGTCGGTCTGCGGCTGGCTTTCCTGACCTGCGGACTGAGCCGCCGGGTTGGCTGCAGGCTGATCTGCAGCGGGGGCATCGTTTGTATTTTCAGCCCCGGTCGTTGTTTCGTCGTTCATGAGATTCCCTCAGCATTTCTTGATAAGAAGTCGGGTCTATGAGATTGAGCAGAGCGAGTCCGACACTGCGGCGTCCTTCGGCGTAAGCCATTGAAAGCGCGTTTGTGTTGAAAGACGGTCGATAAAGCCCGGTTGCATCCAAGATGATTTCCATAGCTTCGCGGCCTTCTTTCGTGTCCATTACGTAGGCGATGGACTTCTTCACGCGGCGCATATAGCGCTCCGTGCTTTCGCGTCGGGTGGTTTCTTCGGCCTTGATGTCAGCCGGATTGAAGGGGTCTCTGCTCATCATGAACGGCATCTTCAAGCCGTCCGATGTGTGTACGCGCACAAAAGCTCGTGCGCGTAAGCCGGGGATCGTCGTTGATACTGCAGGCTACAAAAGAGTTGAGGGATTTCGATGCAGGACTACCACGAATACTTTCGATACCTCTTTGCCTTTGCGGTGGGTGCCATGGCTCAGTGCTTGATGTATTTGAACTCGTTGGATAAAGCGAAACCGTTCCTTTGGTGGGAATTCTTTGGGGCGGTAGCTCTGTCGGGGTTTGTCGGCTTTCTGATCTGTATGGCTGCACACTCTCACGGTTTGCCGGATGAGGCCGCAGGGGCTCTTGCTGGGTTGGGCGGCATGATGGGGAAAGACGGCGTGAGCATTCTGAAAAGTTTTTTAGAAAGAGGCGGCCGATGAAATACGGTTTCTTTGACGAAAAGGAGTTGCAGAGTCCGAAGGACCCGTACAAGTCTCCTTTTCCGCACGTGGTGCGCGATGAACTTTTGAACCTTTTGAACCGCATCCGCCGGGAGTGGGGAAAGCCGGTTCTCGTGAATTCCGGCTACCGCAGTCCGGAATACAACGCGACGATCCCGGGGGCCGTGCCTAATTCGTATCACACGAAAGGCATGGCGGCGGATATTCGACCGGATGATCCGCGATTGATTCCGGAGTTTCAGGACTTGTGCCTGGAAATCAACGCTGACGGTGGCGTCGGACTTTACGACGCGTTCGTACATGTTGACGTGCGTGGGCGTCACGCTTTTTGGGACTACAGGAGTCGCAAATGATGGAGCTCAAAGACACTTGCCGCCTGATGTGTAGCGATGACTACAAAGATCGCTTCAAGGCGGAGTACCTGCAACTGAAGATTCGCCGAGACAAACTCGCTGCAATGCTTGTTAAATGGGACACTGGGAAATTAGGCTTTACGCCGACTTGTTCCCGTGGCCTTTATACGTTCCAGCTCTACACGATGGACGGCTATCTCGACATATTACGAAATCGCGCGAAACTCGAAGGGGTTGAGTTGTGAAAGATTACGTCTACATGGTGGCGGTCGTCCTGGCTTTCGGGGCGGGGGGCTGGCTGACTTCTGCCCACTACGACCGAGAAATCGCACTCATGGAGGCAGCGCAGTCTGATGCGCTACGTGCGGCGGAGAGAAAGAATGCAGAAGGACTTTCGAAAGCAACGGACACGATTATCCTGGCGCAGGCTGAGTACAACGATTTGCGTGCTGAGCTTGATCGTGCTCGCGCCCGGCTGCGCCACGCGGACGGTCACAGCTCCGCCGGCGGAGATTCCGCAGACGCTCTTGGTCGAAGAGTTGCCGAGCTGGAAGGCTTGGTTCGCCGACTGGCTGACTCTGGTTCAGAGTGCGGCAGACTCTATCAGCGATGCGCCGCAAACCACGACGCACTAAAAGATATTTTGAAATGAGCGATTTAGTTAATCATCCTCAGCACTACGCCGAGCATTACGACCACGAGGTGATTGAGCTTACTCAGCATCTGAGTTTTTGTCTGGGGAATGCCGTGAAGTACATTTTACGCGCGCCCTTCAAAGGCACTGAGCTTTTGGACCTGCAAAAGGCGGAATGGTATGTTCGGCGCATGGTAGACGAGTTCTCTGCAGACGAATGCCGCGCGCAAGTGATCGCACGCCGAGGAAACTTCTCGTCAATTCTCTGTTCTTTCCGGAACGCGCTCGTGACCGAGCTGGTCTTGGCCTGCGGCCGCGGTGACAAAACATCGCTCAACGCGGTTCTTTCTGATCTTCGAGAGAATATTAATAGGAGGAAATAAAATGGAAGTGGTAAAGGTTGTTTGTCCGAGGTGCGGAAAACGTCTTTTCGACCTTTCGTTAGAACGTCCGCCCGGCGGGACGGTGATGATCGTATGTCGGCGCTGCAAGACGCTTGATGTGCTTGATCTTTCTGTATACAATAAATCCAATCAGCAGAACCGTTCGGATTCTGCTTCACACAAGGCCCCTGAGCCTAATCCTTAGCGCCAACCGAGCGCACATTTCCAGAGAACCACGAGTTCCATGACAACAGGAGTTTTGTCATGGCTGAATTTGCTTCTAAAGGCCTCGCCAACGGCGTAGGCATCCCCGCCCTCGTTTTGGGCTCTCTCGGCTTCCTTGGCTCCGCCAACAACGGCAACGGAATCCTCGGCGGCCTCTTCGGTGGAAACAACTGCGCCCCGCAGATGGCCGCGCTTGGCGTCATTGCTGAAAAAGACGCCAAAATCGCCGAGCTCACTTCGCAGAAGTACTCGGACAATCAGGACACGACGCTTTATCAGGCGACGCGCTCCGAAAACGAGAAGCTCGAAAACCGTCTGATGGACTACATTAAGCCGCTCTCTCAGGAATCCGCGAGCAACCGCGAACGCGTTGCGGTGCTTGAATCCCAGATGAAGAGCAACGCTGAAATCGCTGACCTGCGTGAAAAGCTTGTTCGCTCCGAACTCGGCGCCAAGATCGACACTGTTGCGCAGACGTGCGGGTGCGGTATCGCTCAGCTCAACAACGCCGTCGCAGGGATCAACAACACGCTGAACCAGATCACCCACCTCGTCGTGCCTCGCACCGCGATCTGTCCTGAAGTGATGGAACGTTACAACAGCTGGACTGCGCCCACAGCCGCGGCTCCGGCGGTTCAGCCGGTGACTGGCAGCATCAACGTTAACCGGGGTTAAGCCATGAAAATGCCGATCGGAAACTTGCCTGCAGTGGTTGTGGAATTTGCTCAGCGAGTCCTCATCCCGGCCGCAGAAAAGCAGGGCGGTTCTCTGCCCTTCGCCGTCGGCATCGTCTCGGGGCTCGTCGCACAGCGGGCCCCGGCGATGATCGAACCTTACCTGCCGATGCTCAAATCTTTGGGCGCGGTGGATGAGCAAAACCGCATCGATGTGGACCTGCTGTACGGCGAAGCCTCAAAGAATCTCGAAGCGCATCCGTTCTCTATAGGGCCTTACAAGCCTGATCGAAGTGACTTAGACGCGCTGAAGGAAATCATGAACCGGCATGGAGAATGATTATGGAAACGAAGGAACTTATGAAAGCCCGCGCGGAGCAATCCATGCACTGCCTGCTCGAAAAGATCGACAAGGTGTGCGATGAGGCCCGTGATGGAGGCGGATTGAGTGACGAGGACGTGCGGGTGCTTGAAAAAGCCTGGTGCGCTATCGCAACCATCAAAGCTGTCTGCAAAGAAGCCTGACACTACCTTCAGGTAGAATTGAACCCCGAGCACCGCAAGGTACCCGGGGTTCCGTGTCTCTGGCGCTCAAAGGCGCTCGGGACATCTGTTAAGTAGTTTACGCTTTTTCCTGCACGAATAGGGAAAAAACTAGGGAAGATTTTTGGGGCCGCCTCGCACGCCTTTATTCATGCGGGTGTTTTGGTACAACTGGGCCTACCAATCAGCGCTTTTTCGATTTTATCTCAAACCCCTGCAGCTATTGGCTTCAGGGGTTTTTCGTTAGTGATGACGGGACTTGAAGCACCCTTGCTTCCCTAGTTCTTCCCTATTCACAAGTATTCACCTTTATCAATTTGTGTTAACCTCAACTAGGGAAGAAACTAGGGAAGAGAATCTTCCCTGGTTGAGGAGTTTTTATGAAAGCCAAACTCTCACAAAGAACCTTGGGGAATCTCGGCGACGGCGTATATCGGGACGAGTTGACCAAAGGTTTGTACCTCGTGATTAAAGGTGGCTCACGGGCTTGGGTGCTGCGTCGTCAGGTAAATGGCAAGAGGTATGACGTAGGTCTGGGCAGTGCTGCAAGTATCGCTTTGGCGAATGCGCGGGCTATGACTGCCCGGCTGATGGGGCTTGGTGCTGAAGATTTTGTGAAAGAGATCGAAGCCTCGAAAAAGAAAAAGCCCGTGTCCGTGGCAAAGAAAACTTTCCGAAAAGTCTGCGACGAGTACATGCAGTGGAATATCGACGTAGGCAACTGGGAGGAGCTTTCAAAGTCTCATCGCGTTTTCGAAAGCCGGATGCGTTGTCACGTGTGGCCGAGAATTGGTGACAAGATTATCGACGAGATCAAGCCCGCGGACGTGTCCGAGATTGCGGCGGCTGTTTGGGATAAACCGGACATTGTGGATAGGTGCCTCGGTTTCGCCAAAAAGGTCTTCGACTGGGCGAAGGCGAAGGGCTACACCGACAGGGACAATCCGGCGGATCGTCATGGGGCGTTGCAGTTTCTTTTGCCGAATAACCGTCACGTCAAACAAAACCGCGGAGCATTGGCGGTAAGCGAGTTGCCGGACTTCTTCGCTGCCTCTATGGCCGAAAAGCAGATCAGCAGCCGACAGTGCTTTGAGTTTTCCATTCTGACGGCGACGCGTTCGCAGACGGCGCGGGAAGCCCGCTGGGATCAGATCGACTGGAAAGAGAAGATTTGGACAGTCCCGCCCGAACAACTGAAGGTCTCCAACAACGGCGCATTGATTGTGCCGCTGGCCCCGAAGGTGATTGAGTTTCTGAAAAGCATTGATCGACCGCATGAAGGGCTGATCTTCCCGAATCGTTACGGTAACGTGATGACGGATACGATGCTCGGGCGGCTTGTCAAATTGACGCCTGGCGATTGGACGGACAGGGCCGAGAGTCTGAAGCGCGGGAAGACGGTACGTCCGACTCAGCACGGCATAGCCCGTGCCACGTTTATGACCTGGAGTCAGGACGACAGTTTGGGGAACGATAAGCGGTTTGACGTGCGGGTGGCGCATCTTTGTCTGCACCATAAACTGAATGATGGCTACAACGGTGCCTATGAGCGGCAGACGATGTTCCGGCGGCGGCGTGAGCTGATGGAAGCGTGGGCGGATTTTTGCTTTAGCAAAGTAAAAACAGACGGAGAATCTAAATGAAGTATCTTGCAATCGCCTTGGCGGCCGCGGCACTTTTGTCGGGGTGCTCGTGGACAGGGGAAATTAGCCGCGATTTCTACGTTCCGGATACGCGTCCGGCAAACGAGAAACAAAACGCTGTTGTGGGGCTGATGGCTCAAAAGGCGCCGAAGCAGGTTCGGTATGGGCAGTCGGTTGATTATCGCCTCAGCATTAAAAATTACATTTATGCCCTGCAGTCAGAATTGCAGCAGCACTTCAAAGAGGTGCGGCTAATTAAGAACGCAAAGGAATGCCCCCAGTGCAATCTGTTCGCGGCGTCTCTTGCTGGCGTCTCCATCAATCAAAATGAGGAATCGTATAAAGCGTACCTTCAGTGTGATTTCTACTTGCCGAACGGTCGGATGCTGACCCGCGTCGGCAGTGTGTCCGAAGGTGACGCCTCGCCGTCGGCAAGCCTCAGCCGCAAGACGACTATCAATGGGATGATGCTTGGTGCCATAGCGGCGTCTACGATAAGTGACTACGGGGAAATGATTACAGAGGTGAGCGAAAACGCCATTTCTGAGGTCGTGTCGGATGTCGGGGCGAAGATTCGTGTAGATCCTTTCTTGCGTGCGACGCCCGTGATTGTTGCGGGGGTGCCTAGTGATTCGATGACAGTATCTGCGCGGTCTAAGCCGGTACAGCAATCTCGTTTGGCGCACTCGAAGTATCAAAAATATATCAATGCAACTCTCGTTATTGTGACTCCCGGGGGCCACGGTTCGGCTTTCGCAATAAATCAAAACGGGACTCTTTTAACCAATGCTCACGTTGTTGATGATTGGGGAATTGTCAAGGTCCTGTATGCTGATGGTACGGCCGTTGATGGCATAGTGAAACGGGTTGATAAAAATAGAGATTTGGCTATTGTAAAAATTAACAAACCAACACTTGAGTACTTGAAATTAGGTTCTGAAAGGGATTTTGCTATTGGCGATAAGGTAATCGCCGTAGGTGCACCAAAAGAGTTTCAAAATACTGTGACGGCCGGAATTGTTAGTCAGTCTCGCATTCATAATCAAACGCGGTACATTCAGACGGATGCCGACATTAACCCTGGTAATTCGGGCGGAGCGTTGATTTGTGAGAGAACCGGGACGGTTGTTGGGGTAAATACATGGGGCCGACGAGGGACGACAGGGCTCAATTTTGCGGTAGCTGTGGATGAAGTAAAGGACTTTTTGGCAGGCAAATGACCAACAAAAGAGACTTTTATTACTTTAGAAACAATGGGTGTTTGCAAAATTGGCTGACAGACTTTGGTTGTTGTGCCTTTTGTTTCCTTTGGCGTTTTGTTGATGGCCCAGCAATCTCGGCTCAGTCGTGTGGTAAGTTGGTGATTTCTGGTTTAATGCTGTCAGGGCTACTGACCATAGTATCGTTTTTTGCCAACGGACGAATCCCCGCTAGCCGTTTATGGACGTATGCTGTCACAGGAAATTGGGTTCGGTGTGCTCTGATTTTCACTATTTATAGTGTGGCAGGAATATTATTTCTACGATAGAAAGAATCCCCGTCAGCCTTCGGTTGGCGGGGATTTTCGTGACGCTGCGAAGATGATTAGATTTCAAGGCCGAGTTGCTCCAGGACTTTCAGGTTTTGGGCTTTCATCAGCTTATGAATTTGAAAGATGCCGGCGGCGGTGAAGCGCAGTCGCTGACTTGAGAAATCTTCGCCGGTAGTCTTGTTGTTCCATTCGGTGACTTTCAACTGGGACCATTTCTTATCAACCCACGTCGCGTAGGGAAGCCACGTCTTTCCCTGTTTGTAGATTACGCGGTTGTTGGCTGCCCACGTGAAGAGGTCGTTGCGTCCCATGTTGAGAATCTTTGCGGGCGCGTGTAGATTTTTGTGTCTAGCGCGGGTTTACGGTTGAGCTTGTTGGCTCGCATTCTATCAGTGGTAATGCGATGATTCAGGGTACGACGGCGGACAAATCTGTATCCGGCAAAACCAGCCCTTACCGATGAAGATTGTCAGTATTACGACGCAGTTGGAAATCGTCTAATTCTGTAGAATTCGCCCGAATTAAAAAGCCCCCGCACGCCGGGGGCTTAGTTTATTTTCTCGGTTGATCCGCCATTCTCGGCGCGCGCGTCGGCATGAGACTGTCAAGCGGCAACCAGTAGTCCTGTCCAGTCCCACGGCGCAGCTTCTTTTCCATCCGCGACAGGTATCCCGGCGACATCCACTCATTGAACTCGTTCATAAAGGCGCGGTCAATCGCCGTTGACGTGTACCACATATTGAGGAACGGAAGGTGCGAGCGGACAAGACGAGCAGCTTTCACCCCAGGTTTTGTCTCTCGGTCATAAATGGCACTGCCGAGCGCGGCCGTTATAACGTCTGACGCCTCAACAACAGTCCCAATTTGCGGGCCGGCGAAGTTGGCGAGGCCCGACATAGCCCCATAGCGTGCGTCTTCAGACAAGCCATTGGCGAGCCAGTCACCGATAAAGCCGAGGCCGCCGCCCTTTGCCATCGCCTCAAGCCAGAATTTTCCGGAAGTCATATCCTGAGCGTCTTTGCCGTTCAGAAGGTTTTGCACCTGCAACGACAGCGTTCCGAATACCGTCGTCGCCACCACCATTCCCGCTGCATACCCCAGTTGATCCACAAAACTCCCATGCCGGTTCAAGAACTGAGCGCGCCGCCAATGGCGTTCCATCATGGCAATCGGAAAGGATTTGAAAAGATATAGCGCCCTGACGAATTCGCCCTTCATCGTCCCACGCTGAGTCCCACGCGTAGATTCGGCCCGCGTCACCAAGTCAGGCCCTAGGGACGCCATTTCGCCTTCAGAAACGATAAAGCCGAGGAGCTTTGCCGGTAGTGCATCCAATTCAGTCCGGGTAATACCAGCGTCCGGATTAGGATTAAGCGCCTTTAGCTGATTGAGGGTGAGAAATTTAATCCCCCGGTGCTCTTCCGTTCCGGCCGCTTGAAACAGCTGCCAGTCCCGTTCCGTGATGCCCGCATTCTGCAGCCGCGCCCGATCATAGTCATCCAGCGCCGCCCAGTCCTTCTCAATGAGCTTACCGAGAGAGGCCATCATATTGAGGCCAAACGCCCGGCGCGTCGCGTCCGTGAAGGCCGTCAGGAATGAAGCCTTCATCGTGGCATTCGCCATCTTGGAAGTCCACCCCTGCCCGATGTTGTCATTGGCCCATCGGTTGAAGTCGGACGAAATACTGTCCGAGATCAATCCGGCACGATTCGCATAGTCGCGCCAATCGGCACCATAGGCCTGAAACAGAAAACGCAGCCCCTGTCCGAAATCTAGGCGGTTGAACCCTGTCGCTACAAAGTAGGACGGAATATCCGAGAACGAGGAAATAAACGCCTTCCCCAGCTTACCGGCCACTTCGAGGTTTCGCCAGCCGGACATAAAGTCCGCCACGCCTTCTCGGTTGACGGCGGCATTACTCGTCTTTCCGGAAAGAACGGCCCACATATCATCGATACTCGCGTCCGTCAGTCCCTGCCATCCGGAATACTTTGTGAGGAGCCTCCACCGTGACTCTTCGGACATTCGGGCGTTCTGCGCTTCAGACTCCGCAATGTTTTTCATGAATTTAAACGTCGCCTCAGCCCGCGGCCCCATGGTTTCCATAATGGCTATATCGTGGCTCATTTTGGAAACGTGACCGACGAGAGTACTCGTAAGGCTTCCGCGGCCAAACCGGGACTCGTATGCCAAGAAGGACTCAGCATCCTTGAAATGCAGAACGCGATGCTGATACTTCTTGTATCGAGAGACATTGTGTTTCGGCACCTTTTGGGCAATATCAAAGAGGTTGTCTTCAACATTGCCAGACGTGACGATGTTGTCCCAAGCGCCGCCCAACAATTCGCGCAAGCCGGCATCATCCATGAGCGCTCCGTCATCGCCAATGAAGCGCGTGCGATCCATCAGCGGCATAATGAAGTCCACCCACGCGTCCCGCCCCATCCGACGGACTTTCCACCAATCATGCGACTGAGGAATGTAGCCGTAATCCAGCCTGCCGATTTCTGCGCCGGCACGCACGGCACGCTGACGCATATCCTCTGCGGTTTTAAGCCAAGCGTCGGCCGCAGCCTTCGCCCGAGCGTTCCCGGTATCTTCGCCAAAGACCTGCCGAACAAAATCCCGCACGTCGGCCTCGTTTTCCACAAAGCCCATCCACTTCGAGCCAATCCCGTTCAGAGTATCCAGCATCGAAGACAGGTACTCGTTCTGAATGCCCTTCGCGGAACGTTCGACCCCAAGCATGATCCGGGCCACCCCAGTGAAGGCGTGAATGTCTTCCTCACGCGAGAGACGATCAAGCTCACGAACAATGCGGTTTTGCGCGATAACTTGCTTGTATCGAGCGGCTTTCTTGGCTTCCGCCTCCGCCTGAATGTCTTTGGCAATATCGCCGGCCGCCGCAATGATTCGATCCTGCAGCGTCATCCGGGCCCACTTGTCTTTGTATTCTTCACCACGAGCAAGGGCGCTCATTCTGGCCTTGATAGCCGCGATGATCTTGTCGCCCTCGTCGCTCTTAATCGTGCGTCCCAGCGTTTCGCCGATGAGATTTAAGCATTCCTGTTTCATTCCGCAATCCCGTTGTTTCTGTAGATACACATCGCAGCCGTACCCATGGCGGCCATATCCTTATTGGCTTCCGCGTCAATGGCCGCGTCCGTTTCGAGCACGTCCCGAGCCGTCATCTGAATGGTGTTGCCATCGTCGTCCTGCCATTCGTAAACCATATCCGGGTTGATTTCCGACAGGCTTTCCACCTGCACGCGGTCTGAGTTTTCGGAGAAAACCGACTGCTCATGTGCCTGATGAGCCTGCTGCTGAGTCTCAACATCCGCCGCCTGCGCAGTGGCTTCCGGTGCAGGCTTCTCCGCCACTGTTTCAACGACCGATTCGACCACCTTCTCCGCCGGCCGCTGAGCCTCTGCCAACGCCTGCAGCGTATTCCGCATAGTTTCAACGTCCACCGCCGGCAACGCCTCGCGGAAACCTTCGGTAGCACCGCTTTCACGCATAGCAGCATTCGCCTCAGAAATCAGGCGGTTTTGAGTATCACGGAAGATACCCATAACATCGGCGAGGTCTGTCGAGACGTTTTCTGCCTCACCAAACAAACCGCCCTGTGGGCCGTTGCCGGACGACTTCAGTCGGTTTTCCACCGCAGCTGCGAACGGTTCAAGCACCCGAGCAATGGCAGCGGCCGAGTTCTGATTCTCGGCAATGAAGCCTAGCAGCTGCTGCACCGCCGGGTTATCGCCGAACACGTCACCCTGACCGACAATGCTTTCAAGCGGCGTCCCTTCGATCTTCGCGTTACGGATGCGGTTCACCACGTCCACCAAAATCGGGCCCAGGGCAACCGCGCCGTTTGAGGCTTCCCGGATGTTGATAACGTGAGGCGCGAAAGCCGCCATCGCGTTCAAAATGCGCTTGATCCCCTGCTTATCGGTATCGTCCGCCACCAGGGCGGTCAATGTCCGGTCACGGTAGGCTTCATAGAAGACAGCCGCACGGAGTCGATTCGTCGCGGTCTCTGTCGGCCGCCCGTCTGCCGTAAGGAGCTTCCCGAGGGCGTTCGGTTCGCCAATGTCAATCGTGAACTGCCGCACCGTTTCCGGAGTCGGCGCACCGTCCTCATCGAACTGATACTTCCAAACATTGTTACGGATCCGCGGCGAATCCTGTACCGCCGTTTCGAGAGCCGACTTTTCCAAGACGTTCGAGGAGTTCGACCGTTCGATAAAGCCTGTCGTCACAGCTTCCGGCGTCATAATGCGCACGAGTACCGGGTGCTGCATCCCTGCCACTACTTCCGGATTGATCCCCACGGACTGTGCATCGGCCATCAAATCCTGTCGGTATTGCTCAGCCGTCCCACGGTTGTAGGCTTCAGAGAGCCCAGCCATGCGCCCGTTACCCGCTATCGCGTGCATCCGGGAAGGATCGGTACCGTATTCCGGAACGGGCGTCCCGTCAAAGTTGTTGGAGCGGAGCACCGAATCCACCTCGACCACGGCATAGGTCATCGGAATTTTGTGACTGCCGTCGGCCACAGTTTCCGTATTCCCCAAATACTGTGAACCAGGCACCGTCCCGTAGGACACAATCGGTGCACCGGAGTCCGTCGTGCGAGAGACAGAAAGGCGCGTGTAGTCCGGAGCCGTCGCGATAGCGTTCATCTGTCCGACGGACACAGCACCCGTGCGGTCACGGTTCTGAAGCACCACTATCGTCCCTGCGTCCCCCATCTGGAAGGACTTCGCGAAAGCATTCTGCGCCTGCCGAACCGTTGCATCGTTCACCGGGACGTTCTTCATCGTCTGAGAAACATCCACCGGTTCGCCGGAGTTCATCGCCTGAGCCGCCTGCTGCTGAGCGCGAATCGCCGCCGTATAAGCATTCGGGGCCGAGCCATCCTGCAAGGGAGCCGTAACCTTTTGATTATTCGTACGCTGAGCCTGAATGACACGAGCCGCCGTCACCTGCCCGGAATTTGACCGAAAAGACGACATTTTCTTTTCGGCGTCGTACATCCGGTTAAGCACCCGGCGAACATTGGGCGAAAGTTCCGGTAGATCTTCGCCGAACTGTGCCTTGTAGCGTTCCCCGATTTCCTTCTTTGCTGCATCGTCGCCGGCACCTTCGCCCAAGAGATCGCGATACATATCCATCAACCACCGGGCGAAGTTCCGGAACATACCCTGCAAATACCCTGCCGGCACCTCACCTTCAGCGAGATAGCGTTCCGTCCAAGCTGCGTACTGCTCCTGCAGCTTGACTTTCTTCTCGAAAGGCAGGGCGTTGTATTCCTCAACGGACTTGAGACCGAATGCCTTCAGCAAGGCGTCAATGTCGGCCCGCGCTTCCGGGGAAAGGTTTTTGTCGGCCGCGTGCGCAAAGAGATTCGTCAGGTACCAGTGCGAGTGTTCGTGCGAGAACGTGGAAAGATTCGCATTCGGCGTGAGTTTGATAGTGTTCGTCTGCGGGTTGAAGGAACCGCGAATTTCGCTTTCACCCCTATGCACCGCAACGAGCCGATCGGTCGGTTGACTCGGAGCATCGTAAGAGAATGCTCCTGTCGTCTGATTGAACTCCTGCGGTTCGTAGTACGCTGCCCCTTCGGCACGATAGGAATCATCCACCGAATCAAACGCCCCGCGTTGATCTTCGCGGACAAAACCCTTAAGTAAATCTGATAAACTGACGGTATCAGCAGACGACCACGCAGTAGGTACCCCAGCACCGGGGGACTGCGCGGCACCGGGAGGGACACTAGTAGCGTCTGTGGGTGCAAGTGGTGCTATAACCCCCTCCCCGCCTGCGGTACCAATTTCTTCCACTTCCACAGCATCAATGCTGTGCGTCGCCAAGCGCTCACCACCGGCCGAAGGCAAATAATCCCGCACAATCAACTGAACACGATAGTTTTTTCCACCGTAAGAAGCTGCAGCTGCAAACTTGTGGATTCCGCGAACATCGGAGTTTTGATGCTGAGTGTCTGTGTGAGATTCAATCAGCTTAGCGTCCGAAACAATTTGTTCGAAGTTTTGGACAATGGCGTCATATAAGCCGGCGTTTTTCTCTGCGAACTTAAACGGCGGTAGCGACTTCTTAGCGTCACCACGAGAACCTGTAAGAACCCAGCCGCTGTCAGAGTTTTTGACACCTTCGGACAGTTTTCCTGCCAACGTATCGATAGCGACCTTGCGCCCCGCTTCGGGAACGTCGTTCATGTGAACCACATTGACGGCTTCGTTTTCTCGGCCAATCGTCTGCGGCCCCATGTGCCATTCTTTGCCCTGGGTCACCGGCATACTGAAGGCTTCCTTCGGTACCTCCGCAGACTTCCCGTCCTCCGACCATACGATCTTTGCCGCGAAGTCCCGAACCTTGTCCGGTTCAATCCCTAGATTCTTCGCAAGTGCCACCACGGCGCGGGAGTTAATCGCCGCCTGTACGCCCGCCTGCTGGAAGTTGAACTGACTCTGTCCTTTGTTGAAAAGAGCCGTCTGCTGATCCTCGTAGACAAGACGGGCCGCGTCCTGATACTTCTGCGTTCGAATCTGTTCAGGACTGCGCCAAAACGCCCCGCCGAAGGCCGCACCCATAACCGCGCTTACCGCCAAGTCCACGCCGTTCAAGTCGTACTGCTGAGCCAGTTGGTTGTAATCCTGATGTTCGAGGATGAATTTGATCCCCTCAACTTCGGCCACATTCGTCCCGGCATTCGCCGCAGCGCCGTACGCCATGGACATACCGCGACTCGCACCGAGAACCGCCGGAAGCCGCATACCTATTGCGTTCATCCCGAACGACACCAGGCCGGCATTGATAGCCGTGTCGCGGTCTACGCCCTCATCCATCAGGCGATTCGTCTCATCGATGCCCACGTCAGCGCCGAAAGCCAGTGCGCCGCCGGCGACGCCGCCCGCCAAACCGTAACCAATTGCCTTCGGAAGCGTCTTGAAAAGCCCGTAGACAATCTGAGAAGCCGTACCCATCGTTTCGGGATCGACCTCAAAGTGAACCTTGTTGTAATCGCGAATATCCCGGGCGGCCTGATCCATGACCGCCTTTTGCCCCTCCCACCAGGCGCGGGTTTCGTCCCTGCCCATACGAGAGAGAACATCGGCCCCGGTGTTCTTAAAAGCTGTGATAGCGGAGCTCGCCGTCTGTAGCACCGCAGCGGGAATGCCCTTCCACGTATCGCCAAGCCCTGAGAAGACGCCGAGAGGCATATTGACGCCCGGAAGCGGACGTTCCTCAAACACCTTGTCCTTCAGATCGAGCATGACGCCGGGCTCATTGCGCAGGAAGTAACGGCGCAGTCGATCTGCCTCAACCGACGACAGTTTCCGCCCCGGGGTGTAAACGTCCTTCCCCTCAGCATTCCGAGACCATACACCCCCCGCCACACCGTCCTGGCCGCTGTAAATCGACTGATCCGAGAAAGTCGGATGATTCGGCTTTTTGTATTTATCGCCCAAGTGACCGCGCTCATCCTCAGACATCGTGCCGGACTGCAGCTCTTTCCAGGCACCGCGCAAGTCGTAGTCGTAAACGTCCTTTTCGCGGCGATTCTCTGTCGCCCATGCCTGATATTTTTCTTCATCATCAGGCGACAAAACGGTATTGAACTTATCCGAATAATCCTCCGAGAACGCATCACGAGGGCCAACGGCATCCGTGCCCCAGCGGTTGATTCTCGCCTGCCGCATCTGCTCTTCGCTCATCTGCGGTTGCTGAGAGGACGGGGTATAGATTTCAGAAAACAGCATTGTTATTCCTTCGTCTTCACTAAATCGAACGTATAAAGGGAGCCGTCGTCACCAAACACTGATTCCCCGTTAAGCATCAGGCTGTAGGTCACACTGCCGTCTGAGTTCACCTTTTCAGTCTGCAAGGCGAGTTTCGGCATTTTTGCGGCCAACTCTTCGCCGGTCATCGCTAAACCGCTGACGTAGAACGTGCCACGGGCTTTTTTGACTTCTTGCGCCTGAGTATCTACGAGATCGCCCAAGTCTTCTGAGTAAATGGCTGACGACTTAATCCCCTTCGGCATCACGGCTTTCTTGCCGTTGTACGCTTCAACATCGCCACCGACGGCCGCAGCTATGGCACCCTCAATGCTTCCGGAATCCGCCCATTGCTGATAAGCCAAAATGCCGCGCGCCAATTCCACCGTATCGGCCCGGGCCGCGTCCGACTTAAACAGCCCCTGCGTCCCATCGTTGTCCGGATTGATAGTTGCGTAAAGCCGTGCCACATTGCCGGTTTCCACTGCCGGATCATCTTTGACCTGCTTTTCGGCGATGAGCTGCAGCCCTCGAAGGTACATTTCTCCGGAAGTAATGCCGCCGTCACCCGGCGTTATGTCAAATCCGGCCATCGCCACGGCGTACTTTTTGTCACTCGCCTTCAGCTGATCCGACACCATCCGGATGCCGTTCGGCCCCACAGCGTTTGCAATCTGAGCTAAGAGACCCACCTTGCCATCCACGTCCGCTGCATTGAGCGCCGTCACCAGCCGCGCCGACTCATCTTTAGAGAGAATGCGAGGCGCCCCACCCCAATCTCTTGCGACGCTCTCAGCCTGAGCCACGCGTTCGCCAAGCTGAGCCATCATCTTGTCCGGAATCTCAAAATTCAGCGGTTCATAGCCAAATTGTTTTGTGGCAATGGCAGCACCCACCGGATCAGCGGCCCGGAGTTTCACAATTTCCTGGGCCGCCTTCACACGAGCGTCATACAGCTTGCGGTCATCGGCATAGGACGGGGAGCCCGGAACCGGCTTCGCATTTGCGAGGTCATGCTGAATCTGCTCATTGTCCATGAACTGATAGGTATAGACCGCCGTATTCGTATCGAAGGCCGCCTTGTAATCGTTGTAGCGTTCTTTGCCTGCTTTCTCGCCAAACGCCCTGACGAAATCCTCTTCGGACAATTCGTTCTCGTCATAGCCCTGATCTGCCGCCGTCTTCACCGAATTCTGTACGGCCGTCCGCAAATCCGCCTGAGCCGCCGCCCGGTTCTGTGCCGCATAGGAATAGGCGGCCGAGAAAAGCTCGACCTTCTGCGCCTGATTGAGCCCGTCAATCGCCGGGATGCCGGTACGATGCCCGGGCTTCAGGGACTCTTTGATGAAGTCTTTCTTGTTCAGCATCGTCTCGCCGACGGAGCCGGCGAGCATCATCGCGAGCGGCTGTTTAGCCTGTTGCCACAGCTGAGTCCCGATCTTGGCCGCCACGTCATTGCCGATGGAGCCACGGTTGTTCTGAAAGTCCGTCAAGGCCGCCACAGCGTCATCCTGCCCCCACGTGTTATAGCGCTGAGCCTGAGCCATATCCCAGTAACCTTCGCGCAAGGCTTTCGTCTGTTCCTCACCAAGGCCCTGCATTTTGGCAAGGGCCGTGATTTCATCGTCAAGGCTTTGATAGGAAGCGCCGCAGTAGTCTTTGTTGCCGTAGTTCTGCCCGATGCTTTCCACAAGCGAATCAATACGGGCCTTAGACGTTCCGATGTGCCAGGCGTCCCGCTGACGGCTCATCCACTGCATAGACTGCCCCTGAGCCGACCGGAGACGATCCTGAATGCGGGACTGCACCGCCTCACGAGCCCAAGGTGACAAACTGCCGAGAATGTCGTCGGCATCCTTCTTGAGCCCCTGCATCGCGCCGTCGTAGGCGTCTACGGCATTCTTACCCTTCTGATTGAAGTAGCCAGCTTCCGGATCATAGAGGCGACTTTGCACCGCTTCCATGTACTTCATTTCGGCTTCATCGCTTTCGGCCTTGATATTCCGAGCCGCAATCGTCTGAAGTGCCTTGCCGGCATTGTTGGCGAAGTCCTGCAAGGGCTGCTGAGCATCCTGCATCAACTTCGCGTAGTTAATCGTCTGATTCGGAAGTTGGGCCACCTGCCGCCCTGTCTGTCCGGAATCCACAACGGACGGCACGCCGCCCTGATACATCGGGACCATCGGCATCGTGCCTTCTCCTAATAGAGTTTGGCGCCGTTGAAGACGCCGTACTGGAACGCCGGCGCCGCCTGAGTGCTACCCAGCATCGGAATCTTTGCGCCGCCTACTTCGATAGTCGGCGTCTGTTTGAGCGTGAGGGAGTCGCCCGGCTGAGCAAATTTCTTCGTCGCCGCAGTCTGCGTCCCGTTATTGCCGGCATCCTTGAAAACGCCGTTGGCGGACATGAGCATGTAATTACTGCCGACCTGAGACGCTGTATTGAGAATGGACGTAGCGAAGTTCAGACCAACGCTCTGCTTTGAGGCTTCCGCCATCAGCGCCTGCCCCTCATAGTTCGCCGCCTGCATCCGGTAACCCCAGGCGTTCCGGACGGCGTTTTCCTTCATCTGATTCTTGTCCATTTCCTTGACAATATCGGTCGAAGCCTGCACTTCCGCTGCCGAACCTTCGCCTACTGCCACACCGTTCGCCGCCAAGGCCGCCCGCTGAGCCGACTTCACCTGCCCGGCTTCCATCGTTTTTCGCACTGTCGCGGACTCATTAGCCCGCAAGACAGCCTGCGCCTGCAGTTCCATAGACTGCGCATTGATCCGGGCAATATTGGCCTGAGCCTTCGCGATAGAGTTCTGATGCCGGGCAACGCTCATGCCGCCAAAAGCGCTCATAAGGCCCGCCGCGGCCTGCATCCATAACGTTCCGTACCCTGCCTGAGCCGGCGTGAGACCGGTGCTTCCTGAAGTTGTCGGAGTTGTTGCCATAAAAAATCCCCCTGATTGTCCGCACCCTAAGACAGGTCAGGGCGCATACGCGCAGGGGGAAAAGGCGGCGACATAAGACCGCCCACGGTTCTCAGGAGAGATTCGTTACTGTTGCGCCGCCATCATGCCTTGCACCACCTTTCCGGCCATCGTCGAACCATCCGCCGGCACCTTGCCCAGTTTGGCGAGAGAGTCCACGCCCTGAGCCATCTGGGCTTGCTGCGCCTGCTGCTGCATCGCCTGATTCTCTGCTTCCACGGCCTGCATCGCCTGCTCAGTCGGCACCACTACCGACGGAGCCACGCTGAGGTAATCGGCGTATTCGTCGGCCGCCGCGAAGGGATCAATCTTCTTTATCACCCGATTGTCGTACTGAGCGAGATTGCCGATACGCATCAGGTACTGATCGAGGCTATTGGCCCGCAGCGAGCGTTGCGCCCGGCTCAACATCGACATGTAGCGGATTTTCAGCTGTTGCCCCTGCAGTTCCGGAGGCGCCGGCGGCAATTGTCCGGCACGGGCGAGGATGTTGAAAGCTCGTTCAATGAGGGACTTCAGCACCTCGTTATTGAGACGGGACAGCACCGGCCCCAGGAGCATCAACTTTTCCTCATTGCGCCGCGCCACTTCTTCGGCCGTCATCTGATGCTTGTTCGCGGACGACACCATCAGGAACATATCGACACAGAACGCCTGATTGATACGCTGACGAATATCCTGCATATCCGCCGCCAGGGCCGTGAGATCAGGTCTAACCGCCCAAGCACTCTGCACCTGATTCGCCTGAGACGGCATATCAATGAAGTTTCGGCCGCCAGGCAGGAAATCAAGTTCAGATTCCTTCGCGGATACCGGGAAGATCAACGGTGGGTTCACCGCGTAATCAATGGCGTTCCCCTTCTGCAGGCACTCGTGATGCAGCTGTTTTGTATCGCCGATAGCAATGATGCCTGGGGCTTCTTCGGAATAAACGTCCGAAGCGTTCGCACCCCAGCGTCCCACCACCGCCGGAAATTCGTTGTAGCCTGACTCCTGGAGAATTCCGTCTTCGCCTTCGTCGCAGTCAATCTGCAACACCACCATCCGCCACGGCATATTGAGATTGTCTTTCTTAGTGCGGTCACGATCAAAGCGCGGCTCAATGGCATGAATGCACTTGAAGGACTTATCTGGGCGGCCCTGATCGTACGCGTCCCGCACGGCCTTAGAACACTTGGCACGGCCATACTGCTCAATCATCTGCGCCGCCGTCATAGAGAAACGACGGTAAACCGTATTGGGACGATTACAGGCATCTACGCCAATGCAGTACTCGCCGCAGACCAACGGATAGCAGTGGAAACCAGCCTTCGCGTCCTCCACGATAATCATCGCGCACGTCCCGTAGACGCCGACCTCACGCCAACCGTGGTGCAACGCCTGATAGACGTTTGTGCTTTCAAACGCCATTTCCAAAATGCGCTGCACACGGTCGAGATAAACTTTTACCTCGTGGCTTTCGTCCAAATCAGGCGTTCCCGTCGTGAGCGCGAACCACTGCGTCGAAGGATCGTTCATCCCCGACTGCAGCCCGGACGACAGAATCGTCGCCGCGTACGTCGCCGCATTGTCGTAGATTTTGTTCCACCGACTACGGGACTGATTCTTAACATCCGTCCCCAGGAAACGCCCACTTGCCGGCGTTATGTGTCGTGAAATCTCAAGCCACTGAGATTCGTAGGGCTCACGCTCATTGCAGAGCACCACCCAGCGCCGCAGGATTGTTTCACGTAAGTCCTTACCGTCGCTCATGGCTTACCCCAACGTAGAACCACCGCCTAAGCTCATCTGATTCTTATTGACGCCGCCGGCCCCGGACAGAAGCGTAGACCCGCCGGACAAACCGCCGTCCTGATTCATCGAGAGAATGCCGGACACGTCCGCCCGATTCTGTTGCTGGCGCCGGGTAGCCTGCGCGGACTGTTCCGCCTGCTTTTTAGCGTTCTCTTCCGCCTGACGCGTTGCGCGATCTTGGGCTTTCGCCTGCTTATTGGCTGAGTACATCGAAGCGGCCGTACCCGCCGCAGCCACTGCCGCCATACCAACCATTGCCGCCGTTGTTGCACCTGACATTGTTATTTCCTCCGAGTGAGAAGATGTTCGTATTCGCCCGTAAACTCAGGTTCACAGTCTTCCGGGACCGCTTTCTGAGTCGCATAAATCATGGTGATCGTCGTGTCTTGAAGCGCGAGATAGGCCACCTTGCGCCCCGCCATGCCCCGTAGCACCGTGTAGCCCGACACCCGATGAGACTCGCTATCCGCGCGAATCACCACATCACCGCTGATGATGACCACCGTCGGCACCTTGATAAGGGCTGAGGTAAGCAGCACCCCGGCCGCGATTCGACACGTCCTCACATAGCAGCCGGCATGGATAAAGTGATCCGTCGGCACGTCCGCCGGCGGCATCGTTTCGTTGAACGCCTCAAGGGCTTTCACTTCGGCAATCCCTGCCGCCGTTGTCGGAGGCAGTTCGCCGCGAGATTGCAGTGCCGCCGTCATAACTGCACCTGGAAAACCGTGTTGACGGGCGTATAGAGGCGCCGGCACAGTTCCTCAAACCGAGAACCGCAGCGCGTCCCTACCATCAGCACCTGGGCGCCGGCCTCACGGGCCACCTTCTCGGCCTCACGCAGAAGCCGCAGTCCCGCCGTGCCCTGTCGGTGCTCTTTGGCGAGAAAGATGGATTCCACGGACGCGAGCACTTCCTGATAGTGCGGGATGCGATGGATCATGATATTGACCCCGCCGACAATGCGTCCGCCGTCAAAAACACCAACCGGGATAAAAGCCCCTGCCTTTTCGGCCGCAATGTACTCATCGGGATTCGGCGCGCCACGCATGAAAGGACTTCCGCTTTCTTCTGCGTAGTCCTTGATAATCTGCTGAAATTCAGGGCGTGCGAACGTTTCCGCCCAAGTCGTTCTACGTATTTCCATAGCGCCTCCTATGCCAGCATGATCGGCGCAGAGTCAGGAAGTACGCGCACGTAAAACCCCGGTCGAGCCGGGGTTCGTTTAGGCAGGCTAACGCATGCTCGGCGGGAGCTGAGAGCGCTCAACTTCGCTCTCGTAAGCCGACTTGCAATGCTCGGATTGCCAAAAGAAAAGGTGGTCGATCAGCCACATCGGCCATCGGCGATCCTTCTTAATAGCTGCGTGCCGGTAGGCCCTGCTCGAAAGCGTCTCGTCGGCATAGCCGTTGGGGATCAGCGTGTTGATCAGCTGATCCAGCGCGACCAAAAACTGAAAACCGTCAGGGTGCCGCATTACTTCAGCGCCTCTCGGTCAAGCTCAATCGCCGGCAGTTCGGCAAAAAGCTCTGCTTCCGTGGGAACGCTACGGGTTCCAGCACGCACCGCGGCCACGATCTCGTAGCCCTTTTCCCAGACGGCCGAGCGCCACTTTCGAAATGCCGCGCCCTCTTCGTCGAACTTGGTAACCCCCGTGTCCACGTAGGAGCACACGGACAGGCACGAGTCGTACCCAAGCTTCTGAGCCGTCGCGTCGAGGTACTTCTGCACCTTCGCCGTGAGCATGGCCTGCACTTCTTCGGGCGTATCCCCGTAGGACTTCCCAGTGATCGTCTCATACTCGTCGTGGGTGATGACGCCCTTCTTGACGGCGACCTTAACCATTGCTGCGGTCCACAGACCACGGTCGTAGTTGCGCTTGATGTTTGCGAAATTCATGTCAGATTACTCCACGTCGGTGAGGGAATTAAGAGCCTGAAGCTCCATTGCGGCGGCCGTGCGCTCTTCGGCGGAGGGCTCAGGTTCGGCAGGAGGCGTGTTGATAATCTCCTGAATCTTTGCAATGGCATCCGCTTCGGCCGTTTCTTTTGCGATACCGTGAATGGTCTTCATGGCCGCCAAGTTCTGAAACGCCCACATAACCTGCCCTTCCTCATCCGTCTCGACAATATGCGTAAACGTCAAAGCGGCGGGAAATGACTGAAGAACAGCCTCCTTGGTTGCCAAGGTGCCGTTCGGAAACATGTAGGTTTTTTCACCCGTGTATTTTTCAATGATCTTCATTTTTTCGTTCTCCTATTAAACCAACGTATAGGCATCTACAACGGCGAAGGTGTCGTTCTTGTAGCCTCCCCCGAAAAGGGCATAGTCCCCAACGGACGTAGCCGCGAGGCTATCCCTAGCTTGAGACAACGCCGTGGGCGTACTTCTCGTCAAAGCCGAGTTGTAGGCGTCTACGGCGGAGTAGTAGTTGCCCGAGCCGTAGCCTCCCCCGAAAAGGGCATAGTCTCCAACGGACGTAGCCGCGAGGCTAGACCTAGCTTGAGACAACGCCGTGGGCGTACTTCTCGTCAGAGCTGAGTTGTAGGCGTCTACGGCGGTGCTTCCTCCCCCGAAAAGGGCATAGTCCCCAACGGACGTAGCCGCGAGGCTAGACCTAGCTTGAGACAACGCCGTGGGCGTACTTCTCGTCAAAGCCGAGTTGTAGGCGTCTACGGCGGAGTAGTAGCCCGAGCTGTAGCCTCCCCCGAAAAGGGCATAGTCTCCAACGGACGTAGCCGCGAGGTTAGCCCTAGCTTGAGACAACCCTGAGGGCGTACTTCTCGTCAAAGCCGAGTTGTAGGCGTCTACGGCGGAGTAGTAGTTG